>JXWR01002373.1_pt1 | contig 19764 bp, 11 predicted proteins | sample 315541 | NCBI WGS metagenome assembly JXWR01 (sample SAMN03273951, study PRJNA271842) | soil metagenome | isolation source: rice field ambient CO2 | place: India: CRRI Experimental farm Cuttack,Odisha-753006 | collected 2013-12-17
AAAAGAAAAAAAAAAAACAATTTTTTTTACAAACAGTACAATCTATTAGCTGTGCATATATTAGCTATGCAATTTATATTATAAAAACAACCCCATAAAATTGTCTTAATTCATCGATAGATATTCCATTTTAGCCTATTCTAAGTCCAATTTTAATTTTGACCTCATCTGATAAGTCAAAAAAATTTTTCTCAACTTCTAATCTCACACTGCTGCCAAGTAAACTAATTAAATACTAAACTATACAAGGCAAGCGACCCTTCTTAAGTTGTTAAATTAAAGAATCAATCTTTGTTTTTCAACTTTAAATGCTGGAAAAAATCCATGACTTTTTTGCTATCATCTGAATTTACGCTACTTAAACTGCGATCGGCAGCAGCGTTATCGCTAAAACTCGGATTATGCTGTTGTTGTTGTTGCTGAGATGCTGATGCCAATGTTAGTTTGTCCAACAAATTAATCTTATTTTTACCATCCGAAAGTGGAGTTGATTCATTTTTGAATGAAAAAAAAGAATTATTTTTTTGCGGCGGAGTTCCGAGTTTCAGTCCGCTGGCGTTGAACCCAGAATCGTAATTTTCTTTTAAAAATTCACTGAATGATAATGATAATGATATATCTTGTGTAAGTATTTTGCCTTCATTGGCATTAGTGATAGCATTCATGTCCAAAAAAGAAGCATTTTCATTACCATCAAATGTGGATTCATTGAAATTGTCATTACCATTACTACTACCATTTCCAAGTTGTTGTGAAGGCACCAGATGTTGATAATTTGTAAAAAGTTGTTTTTGCTCATAAGTAAATTGCCCAGATTCTTCTACTGTTCTAAGTAATACATCCCATTGTTTAGCGACTTTTTGAATATCCAATGCTTCATTGACAGTAGATATTTTACCATGAGTATCGTATCCCTGTGGGATTAATAGCGATTGTTGATTAATCAAATTAGGTATAACTTTTTTGGCTTCAAGAAGTTTTGATATTGTTGATGATGCTGGTGTGTTTTTGTCGCTTGACGATGATGATAACGGTCGCTTTGTCAGTATTTTGGTATTATTTTTTTTTTGTTGCTGCTGTGATGCTTGATCATCTACTAGGACCAGTGTCGGTATATGTATATCAAATTCTAATATTGAAGCCACTAAGGTGGCAAGTTTCAAACCTTCTTTTATCTTAGTTTTGTTTCTGTGTACTGTTGTAGTTTGGTGACTTTCTGGAAGGTAAATCAAGGATCCTCCATGCTTTAATGTGATTATTCTGAGAATTTGCTGAATATACTCAAAGACTTCAATGTTGAAACTAGAAGCACTGGATTGCTCTAAGAATGTTATTTGATTGGCGTTTATTACTGATATCAATAAGTTGAATCCCAAGGGGAGATCACATTCTCCTTCTTTCAATATGAAATTTTTTAGCGCCGTCGGATTTTTTTTATTGTTGTTCGAGTTAGAGGTGGGATCAGCGCTATTAGAATCTTCATTGGTATTGGGCTGATTATTCCTGGTCAAATAGTGCAATGAATTTGTTTTGAAATTTTGAATTAACTTAATATTTTTCTCATTGTTATCAAAGACCTCATTAAGCGACTTGAGCCAAAAATACAAGAAATTGAGCCAATAATGAGGCTCGTGCTGCATGTTGAGGATTGGTACAACTAGCAAATCGTCAAGATTTTCCCTTACCGGTCCTTTATTGACAAATGTTTCAATAATGTCTTGATAATACTTTTGAAGGCTGTAATCACTAATACTATAAGCATCAGCATCATGATTGGCAAAGTCGTCATCCACAATAGTGTATATGTCAAGATGAGTTAATAAATCATTATTTTCATCCTCGAATTCAATATAACTGTATCCAAATCCAAAATCATTAGCAATGTCAACGCTTTTGTGCTCCAGTTTCACCGTTGCCGAGGAAAATAAAAGCAAATCATTTTCGTTCTCAATGTTGTTGATGGAGTTTAGTTGGTTAATGATATAGGTCTGATCGTTGGAATCGCCAGCGATTAACAAAAGAGTTTTGTATTTACTGGACTTCAAAGAGGCCACAGACCCGAGTAATTTGTCCCATATCCCATTGGAGGTGTTAGTGGAGGTGCTAGTGGCCATTGCTTTTCGTAAACATTCAAGCTTTTTGATCCTATCAGCGGAGAGTTTCTTTTGATCTACTGTTCCCTTTCAGATCAGATCAAGTCTGCTTTCGGTGTTGCCTTGTTTTTGTTTTGCCTTAACAGACTATAATACAATCACACACTCTGTTTTTATGCACGGACTTCCGTCATTACCCGACCACGGTTCAACGCTATAAGCGCTGTTGATGCAAACATCAACATCAACATCAAGAGACAGTGGAAAGACTGGCGCAACTACAAAGTTTTTGAACGTTTGTATTAAAGTGTATATTATAATAGGGAGTAAGCTCAATACAAGGCTTTTCTCGCCTGACTGAAGGAATTCATTCGGTAGTAGTATTTAGCAGAAGGCACGAAAGATGGTGCTGCTTGATTATCCTTTTTTAGCTCCGGAGCACCCAAAGTGGTGTTGCCTTGGTTTCCGTTCAAGAAAAGCGGCTGGCTTTCAGCAACGTTTCTATTGGAGAATAAAAGCGAGCTTACTGTGTTTGCTTGTGTGGTGGAAGAGGCCGGTTTGCTAGTGTTAGCGCTCCGCAAAGAGCTTAAGGAGGATGATAATAGAGGCTGTGATTGTTGCTGATTTTGTGGAGTGCCTGCTAAGGTTTGTTGAGATAGTATATTTTGCTCTTGCAATTGCTGTTGCTGAGGTGTTGGCTTGGAACTAATTTCTGAACTAGTTTTTGAATTATTTTTTTCGGATTTTGTTTCTGGTTCAGTTTTAGACACTATTAAAAAGCCAGCAACGATATTGTAACCAAACAAGATTTCAAGACCTAAAAGCCCGTAATTCACAGCAATATTGGAACTCACAAGTTTTTCAATAAAGCGTATTTGTAAAAGAGATGATTTAATTAATTTGAAAACTGCCCAAAAAAACAAGTTGTAAAATATCTTTCTTGCTTCTATTTCTTTATTAATATGAGGAGCTGGTGCCGTTGTTTCTTTTCGCACAGCATCGGCGCTTGCGGACAATACCGAGGAGTCCAAGGGACTTTTGTTGGAGGATAATTTGGTGTGGTCGAAGAAAGAGAAAGAGCTGCCAATAGCATTTTTATGTTCATCATCCTGCTGTTTGTTGATATTGGATTGTTTCTGATTAGTAGTGGTAGTAGTGGTAGTGTTGGAAAACAAGTTAGCCTGCTCTGCCAAAAGGTCCCACTGGGCTTTTTTGGGGTTGAAATTGCCGGAGCTAGTATCGTTATTTATGGTCATATTTGTGGTAGCACTGCTGATGGATATTTAAAGGAGATGACACCTTAGGCTAGTGCAATTGGGTGGTGATGAGCTTGGAACATGCTATTTACTTGTTTCTTGAACTTCGGCACTCTTACTAAACAGAAGAAAACAAACTGAAAATAATGCAGAGCACAGCAGAAATCAGATATTACCCGGCCACATGCTGGTTTTTATGTTAGAGTAATGCATATAAACGCATAAAACAGTGTCTATATGCTCCAATGTTGTGATAAGTGCAAGCATCTGCAGCTGAGTGTAGTATACATGTTAGAGTATACTGTTCCTCTTCTCAGAAAGGTTTAATTGAGAGACTAGAAAGACTCCAGAAGCGAGTTCAATTGTGCTTCTTTTTAGCTTGCTACTTAACGAATGGCCTTAGAGCAAGGTTAAAAAGCGGCACTAGAGAACTTCTTTGCATGCGGTTGGTAGAACTACCAAGTTGGAAGTGCCAGTAATCAGACATATCTGATTAAAACATTAGGTATCTGTTACCACAGCTGATATTGTTTTTAATGTCTCCAATCATTAATTGTCCTGCCCCCACAAGAGGAACCTGTATTCTAAAGAGTTTTATAATGTTGACCAGTTGCAGAGCAGCGAGAGCCAGATACGCGGGACGTACCGCCGCAACGGGACAACCACTATGGCAGAGCCCTTTTAGTATGGGAAAAATCCGAATCTTGAGAGTGACACCGTCTTTCTTTTGCCATCAACAATCAGACTTCCACTAGACACCATTTCCCACACCACTTTTGCATCTTCCTCGACAGTGTTAGCCATTATAAGTGTCTTTTCCACTCATTATAGCATCTTTGTCTCTCCCTGTACTATACTCATTTCCTTTATCATCCCATAACTCCACTTCCACTTGCGCTCTTATATTATTATTATATCCAGAACGGCACTAATCGTTCCAATCCAGATTCAAAAGTTAGATGTTTAAATGCCAACAGTGTTAACTCCAAGATCCCTACCTGACTTAAATGCTGAGGTTGATAGTACTGTCAAACGCCACAAGGGTCAGCCGGCTCTCAAGTGCCTAAGTACCGCAATCAGCCATTTAGAACAGGTATGTACTTTGTGTTCTGTCAAAGTGTTGATCGGATTGAACAGATCATCAACCAACCATTTTTCTGGCTCATTGCCATTGTTTGCTTCTCAGCAGACATATTACTAACAAGTCTTATTCATAGTATAACAAATTAGCTTCCAAGATAGATAGCCCTGTTAATTATGAACTAGCATATTTCCACTTCATGGTGGCAACTGCCATTGTGTCCATCCTCATCCCCAGCCAAAACGACTACCAAGAATTGATTACCAATAAGGGCAAAAATGAGATTTACAGCAGTCTTACCACGAAGATATTTGAGGATAAGCGGATCGACGTAATAAAAGATTATTTAAAGCATAAGTCAAACTCTCGATCCCCCATACAACAGAAACAAAAAAGACTGGGTTCGTCAGGATCAGCTTCATTATCAAATCATCAAGCGCTACAGACAACATTATCATCAAATAGGCCAGCTATCAGTGACGCGCAAAAGGCTCCTAAAGATGATATTATACTGCGATTCGATAGACTTAGAGTACACAAACCAGTAAGCCCTGAAAAGACCGCCACAAATTCAAATAAAAATATCGGAAAACAAGGGCACATTACTTTGAATAATAGCAATGTACCACTGGTTAGCATACAGCAGCCGCAAGCGGAATCCTCCAAACTAGTGGCCCCGTCTCAGCGACCACAGCCATTGTCACTGCCGGAGCCAAGATCAAGAAGTAGCAATTTATCTGCGCCTCTTAATTTACACTACAGATCAAGATCGCCTTCTCCTGCTAGACCACCAGAGTTGGAATTCGACGATGTAGATCAGTCTTTATTTAAAAAATTTGAGAATCAATGGTATTTAAATACCGAAGAATTGTTTGCACTTATGCGAAAAGCACCCAAATCAATCTTGCTATTGGATATAAGAAATAGAAAAAACTTTGACAAATCCCATATTTTATCAAACAGCGTTTTATGCATTGAACCATTTTCAATTCAAGCAAACTTTACAGAAAAAGAATTAGAAGAATCGCTATTAATTTCCCCGCAAGATGAACAACATTTATTTAACAATAGACATTTGTTTGATTTGGTAGTATTTTACGATCAAGATTATACAGTGACATCAGCAGCAACCACACAATTTAGTACGCCATTACCGAATTATCTCAAAAAATTACTTGCTACCTTAAATAGCAAAAGTATAGGTAAACCATTAAAGAGAAATCCACTTATATTGAATGGAGGTTTCACTGAATGGGAAAAAAGAGCTGGCGAAAATTTCATTACAAAACCTCGAATTGAAACTTTAATGGAACCGCAGTCAATCCCATCTCGACCGTTGACATTCAGAAAAACCTCTGTGACGTCTTTTGCTTCTGATAACTATGGTAGTTTGCCAGATCAGGGAGCAAATGGCTATACCGATCATTACAATCCACAAGAATTTTCACCAAATAGTACAGGAAACAGTATTTCTGAAAATGCCCCCTATGCCAAAAATTTGCAACAATTTGTTTCCTATTCAAATTCGTCCCTTACTGATGTCCCACTGTGTAAAAGATATTCCAATATCAACGGTAGCAGTTCACAAATTTTTTTCCCTCAACAACAACCTCCTGCTTATAACAATAAACGAATGAGTTTCAATAGCAAAACAACATCACCAAATTTACAACAAGATGGTTTCCCAGGAAGTCCTCCACCAATAGATAAAAGAAGTTCTTTTTCATCTTTTTCAAATTTATTGAAATCATCCACAACGGCGGTAGCAGCATCATCATCTCCATCATTAGCATCTCCATCATCATTAATATCGCCACCAACAACATCATCACCTAGCCTTCCCGCAAAAATACCAATTAGTTTTAATAATAATAGTCTTACAAATAGTCGGAGCGGCAGTGCTAGCGCCAACAGTGGATCAACGATAACATCACCACAATTCACTCATTTACCAAACGGCATCAAGCCACCTGAACCAGCAGCTTTTTCTGCTGGCGGGCCCCAAGCATCAGCACTTATTTCCAACAATAACAACATGCCACTGCCATCACCTTCACCTTTGGTTGCATCAACTGCCCATAATAATAACAATAGTAATGGCGGTACGAATGGTTTTGCCCTCAAGCCAATCACTTGCTCGTTGGACTTTACTTCAGGATTGTACAATCTTGGGAACACCTGTTACATGAATTGTGTATTACAATGTTTGACTGGCACAGCACAATTATCGTTAATTTTTTTGAATAATTCCTACAAACGTTATATTAATGTCAATAGCAAACTTGGTTCCAAGGGCGTTTTAGCAAATAATTACTATGAAGTGGTCAAGCTCATGTCGAAAACCGATGGTTCATATGTGGTTCCATCCAAATTTAAAAACATTTGCGGTTCATTAAATTCGGAATTTAAAGGTTATGAACAACAAGATTGTCAAGAGTTTTTAAATTTTTTGTTGGATGGACTTCACGAGGATTTGAATCAATGTGGAGGGCATCCACCAATGAAGGCATTAACTGAAGAAGATGAAGCAAGAAGAGAAAGATTACCGTTCCGCATTGCATCCACCATTGAATGGGAACGATATTTAAAAACTGATTTCAGTGCTGTTGTTGATTTATTTCAAGGTCAATACTTGAGCAGATTACAATGTCTTTTCTGTCGCCATACATCAACCACATATCAAGCATTTTCTACATTAAGCTTACCAATCCCTGATAGCAACAGCAACAACAAGCAAAATATTACTATTGATGATTGTTTTGCCGAGTTTACAAAAGTTGAATTATTAGACGGTGACAATAAATGGTATTGTCCGAAATGCAGAAAATTTCAAAAATCCACCAAAGTGCTAAAGATCACCAGATTGCCCAAGGTCCTAATCATCCATTTCAAACGTTTCAAAGCAGGATTCGGATGGGAGAAACTTGAGACTTCAATAACCTATCCTGTGGAAACTGAACTCAAGTTGGAGAAATACTGGACTCCAGTATCTAACGAAGAAGAAAAAAAGAGGCTAAGTCAGTTACAAATTCGAGGACAAGTGCCGCCTTTCAATTACAAAGTATATGGTGCGATCAATCATTCTGGAAATATTCGAGGCGGCCATTATACTACATTCGTGTACAAGGGAGCAGGAAAAGGATGGTGTTATTACGATGATACTAAGGTGTATAAGAATCAAAAGCCTAGTGCCGTTTGTTCAAAGGATAATTACGTGTTGTTTTGGCAGAGAGTTTAGCTAATTTGAGTTTTATAGAGTGATATCATATTCAATATAGTGATTTTTCTGATCAGGTCTTATATTACTGTATTGAATCAATAATTTGGATAAAAACAAAAGAAAAATGGAAGCTGTAATTCAAATAGCAGCAGCATTCGCGCTCCTCACGGTTAACGGTATAGTAGATCGTACGCATGCTTCATCGTGGTTTATATTCAAAAGCATAAGGGAGGCTACAAGCAGGCGCCTGGTCTGACCAGTACCAGAGACAGAACCAGGATAAGCAGCTGCTTACGACCTGCGTTGCCGAAAACTGGTACAAAATTGTTTTCTGTAAAAGCTGATTTGAGGCAAATTGATTATTATATTTTTGAAAGTAGTGAAAATGAAAAGGGCAAGCTATAATTAAATTACCGATACTAACACTTATAACACTAATACTAACACTTATAACACTAATACTAACAATAATAACAACAACAATAATTATAAAGAAAGCCAAAAGAATAGGAAAGAACAAAAAGAGAAGAAGAAACGAGAAAATAATTAGAACAGAACAGAATAGAACAGAATATTTATCATAGCGCGTTTGCTTTTGAGCCAAATATAAAAAATGAGAAAATTAAACTGTAAAGAAACATAACATAAGACGTAAAATATATTTAATGATGATTAAAAGAAAAGAAGGAAAGAAAAATTAAGAATCAGAGAGAACACACCTAGCAAACTAACACTAAAGCTAAATCTTTATGGAAGATAACTCATTCCCAATCATCGTCGTCGTCATCATCATCATTAGCACCAGATTTTGCATTCTCTGCTTTTTTGCTAGCTACCACATCTAGCGTTGAAGAATTGGTGGACTTCAAGTCATAAGTTAATTCAGAAGAAGTTCTAGATTCAACATTTGCAGTAGTGGCACCAGTACCAGCGGAAGAATTAGCCGACTTCTTGTTATCTTTGTTCTTGCTATTGCCACTATTCTTGCCATTTTCATCATCGTCATCATCATCATCATCGTCCCAATTGAAATCCTCATCATCACCATCATCGGCATTATTTTCCAAAATCTTTTTTCTTTTTTCTTCTTGCTCTAAAATTTTACCATACATGAAAAAGTAACGAGCCCAAAATTCCTCATAAGAAACTTTGGTTGGTACCACTGCAGCCATCAAATTTTGCAATTGAGAATGTTTTTTCAACAATGAAGAAATCTCAGCGGTTTTGGATTCCAAATTGAAGCTCTTCAGAAATGTAGCGAATTCAGAATCAATAGCATCAGTAACGTAAAGATCCTGCGAAGTATGTAATGCATGCAACTGAGCTTCAGTTCTTGTGGCGTATATTGGAGTTTTGATGTTATCAGGTACGTTAAATAACAAATTAGATTCATTCGCATCCAAGTCACCTTTATTAGCATCTTCAATGAGTCTTTCTCTGATTTTAGCATCAGTTTCAAGAAGATTAGTTTTGATAAATGAGCTGACTTTTGTAGCATATGAGCCGGCGAATTTTTCAACTTGTTCCAATTCGTGATCCAAATCGTCTAAATAACTGTTGGTTGCTTTGGTTAAGATGTCCAACATTTTCTTTTGGTCTTTGCCTTTACCGTTAACATTGCTAATGTCACGGTTTTCGCCGGACTGAGCCTCCTCCTTTTTCTTTTGGTCCTCACTCAAAGACAAGGACAAGTTGTTGAATTGTTGATTCAACTGCTCACCTCCCTTAGCGGCCAACTCTTCCACTTGTTTTCTTCTTTGAGCAACAGCTTCTGGTAAGTTTGATTTGAGTTTCTCTAGTTTCTTTTGAGTTTCTTGAAGACTCAAAGATTCTGGGATTTTGACTTTACTCCAAAAACCAGTCAAGGAACTGCCCCATCCAGAAGTAGCCTTTTGCATGAGATTGTAGGTCTCCTCGATCTTGTCTTCAAGCTTGTTAAATTCTTCTTCGGTCTTCTTATTGATTCTTTCTATTTCCTCGGGAGTCGCTTCAGTTTTGCTGTTGCTCGTGGAAGTGGAATTGGTTGTGGTGTCCGAAGCAGCTTGAGCCTGTGTTTTAGGTTCAGTCAAAGTTTCTGAGGAGTTGTTAGCTGATTTGGCAGTGGCGGCGGCAACCGCAGGGTCTAACACAAAATCCATTTTGAAATGCCAGAAGATACTTGTAAACACTTGGAAGAGAAACAGGCAAAGCGCAAGGGACCTATAGCTAGTTACAGCATTACCATCAGCGTCATCTTCATCATCATCTTCATTAATGATCCCAATCTAAGTTTATCCTGGCTGTCAGTCTCATGCTGCGCCAGCGCACACAACCAAGGGGACACAAACCGTGGTAACTGAAGCCCTCCACAGTTGCCCGACCGAAGTTCCAACTTTCACGAATATCAGTATCAATCAGCAATATTGTCATTGACACACATCAACCGTCAACCATCATCAGCCATAATCGCTATTATCACCCACCATCCACCAACCACTACCCACAAACCACAATGGAAAGCCCTCAGTTGCCTCAGCCATTGATTCCACCGTTGCGCTTTGCCGCAGTGCACCCGCAAATATACCGTGGCGCCTACCCGCGACAGATGAACTTGCGGTTCTTGCAGCGCCACCGCATCCGTACGGTGGTGTCGCTTATTCCGCAAGCGGTGAGCGCGGAAACAGATATCGCTCTCTGGCACTACGCCCAAGCCAATGGCGTTCGCCTTGTGCACATCCCAGTGGGGCGGGTGGGCAAAGGTAAGAAGCGCGGAGTGCCGTTGTCGCGCGAAGCGGTGGCCGCTGCTTTGGCGGCGTGTCTTGAAGCAGACTCAGTGCCAGTGTATTTGCACTGTTTGAATGGTGGTCATGTCACGTCGTTAGTGGTTGCTTGCTTGCGTCGGTTGCTTTCTTGGTCCTCAGCTTCAATATTTAGCGAGTTTATCGCTTATTCTGATTCCGTCAATGTGGCAGACCGCTCGTTTGTGGAGAGTTTTACCGCGGAGATCGCAGTGGCGGAAAACTACACCTTGACTGTTTGCAACCAGTTGACTAACCGCATTATCTACAATAACCCAAACATTCGCATAGTGCTGAAGGATAAAACCAAAGACGAAAAAATCGGGAAGGAAAGTAATGCCCAGATAAGTTCTGGAGATGATAGGTCGCATCTGGGCACTGTTGATACTTGTGCAGTATAGCATAGTATATAGTATAACATGGTATGAATAATGAATTAAAATGCATGACGAATTCTAGAGAAGTAAAAGAAATGAAAATGGAGTAAGCAAAAAACGTAAGTCAAAACAAAAAGTTTGGTAAATGAAATAAAATGCATCTCTTCAGTAAACAGCCCCCCCCTCTATAACCCTATATTAGTACCACATCACCATCTTCAAGCTGAGTCTTGATAAACTTGTACTGCACTGTATGCACATCATCTTTATCCAACACAATCTCATGATCCCCAAATCGCACTGGTCTAGCCTTATCACTAACCACTCTAATAAACACAAACTTGTTGAAATTGGGCTCACTAATCATTGATATTCCTCCGGATGTGTCGTCCAATGATCGTAAATGTTCAGGCAACCTATCCAAAAAGCTATGGCTGTACAACTCAAGTAAAATCTTAAAATGTTGATTCATATACTTAAGCTCATTATGCGACAATTTTTCCATTTCGTCCAAGTTGTTGTTAATGTATATGCTGAATTTGTCAATTTTAGAAAGCCGGCACCGAAGATACGATCTGACCAAGAAGTTCACTCGTTCTATCTCGTTTTCAATAATCAACAACTTGAGTTTAATATCAGCATCACTGGATTCTAGTTCGATGGAATTTAATTCAATAATTTCAATTTGCTCGCGAAGTCGCTTAAGAATACTGTCGATAAGTTGTTGCTGGTATGGTAAAAGTTCAGGTGCTGTTCTTTCTGAAATCCATGCCTGTACAAACTGCTGGTACTCTTCTTGTTTTTGTTGTGTTTGGTTGGCTTTGGAAGATCTGCCATCGGTGACGTTTCTTTCGAGGTCTTTCAAAATGTCGTTGATGTCCATGATGAGTTAGTTTATTTTCCCTTTACCTTTATTCTTGGTGGTTTATATTCGGTTCATAGACAGAAAAAGTAGCGTAAATATCCTGGCTATCTTCAAACTAACTTATGAAGCAAAAACCAACGACCAGTTAATAAGGTTGACTGATAGCTGTTAACGAATGACTCCTGTATGAATGTTGTGATCTGGTATCAGAATCGAAAATAAAACGGCGTTTCCTACGCGTAAGTAGCCAAAAAAAAGTCCGTTTTGTCGGCTGCTGCGTACCGCTCTACTGGCACCTGGCGGTTCAAAAATCATCAGAAATACCAAAAAAAAATCAAGTTTTCTCAACATGAGAAGTACTCTGGACCTTGATATTTTAATAAAGACTCCACCTATTATACCTCTTTTGCCTGCCCTCCCATATTATAGTACATACTTTCCCATCATACACAGTGACACACATTCCCCGATAAATACAAATTTCAAAACGTATTCTTAATGGTCAAATCAGGAGCCGCATACTTTGCCCGTTGCAACATTTACGAAGCGGTTAATGATGAAGTGAGGAGATTCAATCGTGCGCCAGCTGATGGCACAGTGACAAAGAGACAACTTTTAAATCTTGATCAAGATAAGATTCCTGCCTTGATTGGTGGGTCAAGAGGCCAAATATTACAACTTGAGAAGGACGAAGCAGCAGCAGCAGATTTAAGGAGACGCAAAAAAAGGCATCCCAATAGTAACTTGAGGGCTGATGATAATAGCAATAATCATACTGGCGATACTGTTGATAATTATGATAGTATTGAAAATGACATTAATGTATCTACAAGTTCTCAACATTCAGCGATAGAAGTGAAATTCCATCCTGGCTACCCTATATCACCAGATGAAGTTCTCGCTAGATCAAAACATTTTAGATATGATGTAGCCATAAGAAATCGAGATGATTTTCCAGGCGCGAATCCATTACTATACGCACCATATTCAATAGTGCCCAGCGGTGCCAATGATGAGAAAACCAGCAAGGCCAACAAACCCGTCAAGCCTGTAAAGCGCGGAAGAGGAAAACAGAAACAACACATCCCTAATGACGATATCATAGATTCAAACAATGATAAAAACAAGGATCCACCTGAATGCCTTCCAGATTCGGATCTTTTACAAATGATCCACTACTATTTCACCCAACGTTTGCAGTCAATGAGATCTGAGGTTGCTCATCATTTAATTGAGCGACAGTGGGATGAGACTGCGTTAATTGCAGTGGGGTTATTGGTAGAAGATATGGTTGAGGAGTTTCTTACCGGCAGTGTGGGGGGTGGTGCGGGCCCTGGAGGCGACGACGCGCAAGGAGAAGCATTCAAGCAGTTTATTGATTGGAAGTTTTCAAAAGAAGAGGAAGACAGACTTACAAGTGGTGTTGCTGATAATGGTGACGACAGCGATGACGGTGATGATGGTTTAGATAATGACGATTTGGAGATTGGTGGCTTACGGAATAACATACGCGGCACCGATGTTGGTGATGCTGGTAATTTTGCTGGTGGTGATGGCAGTAATGACTGTAATGACGAGGACAATGCTGACAGTGATGAGTTTATCTTGGAAACTAATGATGAGTTAAGCGGCCAATTTGCTAACGCTAAGTCGACTCAAAAACGAGCACCAGGTTCCAAGCCTAAATCAAAATCAAAATCAAAATCAAAATCAAAATCAAAAGCGGAAATTAAGGCAAAGATATCAATACCGAAATCAAACTTACAAAAGATGCCAAAATCAGGTGCTTCTCCTTCAATTACTTCCACAGCAGCTTCTGAAAATCCTAATGCTGCGACCTCAACAACAATAAGGTCCAGTACGAGATCAAAACTTGGCACTACGAGGAACAAGAATAAGAGCAAAACTGCAACAAAAAATAAGAAGAGTAAAGGCATAGTCAAACCCAAAGGCAAAGGTAAAGGCAAGGGGAAGGTGCTGGTGATCCGACCAGGAGCAGGTCTTGAATGAGCGGCAGTGTTAATTATTGATTATGTAATCATGATACTAATACCAGAAAGTGGTTAGTCAAACTTCTACTTGAATAGTTGGCAATCTATAAAGGACGGACGATACGGGAGAGAATCTATGTGTATCTGTTATTTTTTTACTGTTTACTGGCTTAATTACCCTTGGGTAATTTCGCTTGATCAAGCTGACAAGTCAAGCCGCTGCTCAGATTGTTTTTATAAGTTAATACAAGCTTTTTCAGCAGCGTACACACAACTTAGGACATTAGGACATTAGGGCATTATACATCTGAAGTTCCCCGTAGCTAGTATCTAAGTCAACCCTTAATTCCTTAAAAGGTGTTAATACTGGTAAATTTTTTGTGCTTTTTTTAATGTCTTGTTTTTCTTCATACTTATTTGTCTAGCTGATTGGATGTGGCTGGCAGACTTTATTTATTGATTGTGCAAAAAAAAAAAAAAATAAAAAGCTCCAAGAACGAACAACGAAATAACAAAGTAACAGAGTAACAGAGTAGACTTATATCATCTATGCTTCCAAAGAAACTCACTTTTTGGTTGACACTACATTTGAGTCTATCAGTCAATTAATCTGTCATTTGGTGCAAAGATTAAACGATACTTAAAACATTGCAAAGCACGAAACCTAACAAGGCGAAGAAAAACACCATAACAAGCCAAGACGAAACATCAATACATAAATCTTTGGTGGAGCTAGCATTAATATCAACAGTAACAATGTCCAGCTAGGCGAAAATAATTTAGATAAAGTGAATGATACAATAAAAATAAAAACTTTAATTGGCAATAATAAAACATCTATCCAGATTTAATTGAATGCGAAAAAAAAAAAAAAAATAGTAGAAAAAAAAGTAAATAAATTATTAAAAAATCAAGATGATTGAACAAAAGGAATATCTAATATCTATAACGAAAAAGTTACAAAAAAAGAAAATGAAACAGTTAAATTGTTGGGAGGTAAAGAAAAAAAAAGAAAAAGGAGGTGAACAGTGGACAGTAAACAGTAAACAGTAAACAGTAAATAGTAAACAGTAAACAATAAAAATGCAAATGATAAACATTAAAAAGTTAACTTCAAACAATAAACAATAAAGTTAAAGAGTCAACAAAAGTGTCTCGAGACAAGAAAATTATGGAGCATCAAATAAACACCAAAAAAAAAACAGCAACAGAATAAAATAAAATAATAAAATAAAATTAAACAAAAAAAAAAAAATTCAAAACTTATGAGAGAAACTAAACTTTCATTGGATACAAAATCCTTGCCACAAAAGCCAGTAATGATGGCTTGAGCAACATTCCATAATGTTGCTTTCTTTTTAACAATAATTCTTTCGTATCCTTGCCATCTTCGGTATTACCATTATCTTTCTCATGAACGTCATTAGGAGAAACACTAGCAGCACCGATTTCATTTTTACCATTATTCTGCTCATCGCTTAGGTTATTAGTCACCGCACGAGTATTATTGGTATTCAAAATAGTATGTAAGCGTGCCCTTCTATGTTTTTCACCAAATTCACCAGACCTGGTTGGTTTTTTCGTATATTCAGTTTCCAATTCTGGTCTCTTTTCATCGGCTTCATACTCTTCCAATTTCTTGATTGTAGCAATTAATCTCCCTGACAAAACTTTTCGAATTTTCCATTCTCTTAAACTCGTAATTATTAAAATTCCCACCACAATACATAATCCACCAAAAATTTGAGCGTGTAAATATGGTTTATTACTTTTCTTGTCTCGCAATGCAAGCATAATCACTTCTGAAGGCAAGCTGAAAATACCAACAATGATATTAACCAAAGAATAAGAAGCTGGAAACTTGCTAGAGCTTGAAATATTGTCTGCTGATAATGGTTGCATCATTAATGAACCAACACCCATTGAGCAGCCACTAATCAATGAAAAGGCAATTAGAGATCCATAATTAGTAGCATTAATCCAAAAGGCATAAAGCAAGATTAAATTGAAAATGCAACATAATATTGTAAAATTGATTCTACCCAAACGATCAGCTACTAGACCCAAGGCTGGACGACCAAAAAATTGACCCAAATTGAAAATTGCTGTAAGCACTGAACCTTGGTGCGCAGTCAATCCAACGCTAGTACCAAAATCTGATAACGTAAACAATTCCATCGAATAAGCTAAAAATACAAATCCAAACCAAAAGCCGATGGTTAAAGGAGGGTATTCTTTAATAATTGTCCAATCAAAAAGAGTTTTGAATTGTTCAACAAAATATTTTTTAGTAACTTTTTGCTTTTTGAATGTTCTGTTACGAATCATTAATGTTGCTAACCCACTAAGGAAGCATGTAGCAAGGGCCAAATACCTAAGAGCCCATCTCTGATCCCCACTTCTCTCAATAATTTTATTAACTGAAAGAGAAAAAACAATCCCACCGAGCCCAGCACCACTGCTTACTATACCATTAGCCACGGCTCTTTTACTGGAAAACCACTGAGGTATGACAATTGATCCGGGAATGAAAAGCAATGAGAATGATATGCCAACAAGTACCCCCTGAGTCAAATAAAGCTGCCAAATGTTAGTAGCAAAACTTGCTAATATATACCCGGCAAATTGGAAAACCATACCAAGCACCAAAGTCGGTTTGAAGCCAATCATCGGCACAAATAAAAGAGCAAAAGGAGCAAGTGCTTGGGCTAAGAACACAACAATGCAACCAATTAAAGCAAAATCATATTCACTAGCTCCATGAAAAGTATCATTGTTTAAATAATATTGCAAAAACACCCCATAACTTGAGTTGGAACCCCATGAACTAGTAACCAACATTAAAGCAGCAATAGCTGACATCCAAGCCGCTATTCCTCCATCAGGAATTTCATCTTCCTCAGTGACTTTAGCGGAGTATGATTTTTCATTTTGAAGTTCCAAATCACTTTCTTCTTCTGCAGTTTGATGTATGGTTTTTGTATTATTTGATGTATGGTTGCCGTTGTTGTTGTTGTTATTTTCACTATCAGGGCCAAAATAATCTCCAGTGTCATTACAATCAACATTTATCGTATTCCTTGACGTTGAAAGTTGTCTCTGCTGGTGCTTCCTGCTTTGCAACTCTTGTTCAATATCATCTTCCATGTTCGCATAGTATGCGGTATGAAAATTTTGTAATTTTGACTCATGTTCTTGCAAAGTTTGCTGATTATCATCACGGACTGCATCTTTGATAGATTTGATGTTATGAGAGAGTTGTTTGCTCAAACTGCGTGACAATGAAGTTACTGAGTGTGATCTGCTCAAAGTTGCATTGGAGTTATTATTATTATTATTATTATTGTTGCTGAGAAGACTATTGGTAGCAGAGTTGTTGATGGTGTTTGACTGTTTGCGGTTAGTTATTGAGTCATGATTAAGAGTTTGAGGCTGGTAGCCAGAGACTTTTCTATCAAGGGAGCTTGTTTCTGAAGAGGTATCGAGGACGATATCAAAATCAAGATCTGCTTCATGATTGAGATTAGCCGTACGGACAGTCGAGTTTGGCTTAGAGGAAATATTAGTATTCGTGTTGTTATTGGTACTTGAGGATTCAAGGGCACCAGGCTGCTCGTCGAGGAAAGGCGGGGACAGCGCAGGATGCGACGCCTGGCTCTGGTGTTGTAAGGACAGAGAGTTCGTCATCTGTGTAATGCTATGGATGATGTGCTATGGTAAGATACAATGCGCTATAGGCCCAGTAGCATACTGGAAACAGACTGTGCTGGAGAGAGATGTTAGCAGAGCAGGCAGGAGAATCGAGAATCAGTTATCACAAAAAGAGATCTCCCGAAGAAAAACAATTACTCAGCAAAATGTAGCAAGCCAAAGTGTCACAGATTGTTGAATTAGTGGAGAACAGCCGTGCGTACCTGTATATTTAGTTCCAAATTTAAATATATTTATATAGACGAATAAAACACTAAACAAAACAATTAGTGATATAGTATACCACTGTTACAATCTATCATGCAAGCGAGTGTGGCTGCGGACAAAAAGAAAATATATAAACTGAAAATGGGAATGAACAGACCATCTAATCTGCCGCACCATTACACAATGAAAAAACTACACCACGTCAACGGCAATATCTGCAATAACTCAAAAAGAACTGCAATGAAAAACCAGCAAAATCTTCAATATATCATGTATACCGCCATGACGAGCAAATAATGTAGTACAATTCTATATCAATTAAAATGAGAATTAGATAAACCTCTGACAAGCCAGAAAGCGAAGTAGCACAAAAATCAACCCATGCTTTTTGGAGTACATAAAACCAAACTTTTCTTTGGGTAATTTCAAAATTCTCGGTTGAATAATATTGCACATAACACAAAAAGTTAAACGTTTTGTAAATGGTGCTATTTTTTAATTGATTAAAACAATTATACAGTTTCTTAGATCAATCCTTTACCAGAGATGTTCGCTGTAGCTCGTTTGCTATGTTTTTCGAGCCTTGCAACAATTTTAGCAAATCTGATTCTTTTAAATCCCATAGAATACCAGATTTTACAGGTCCAAGATTTAGCTTCGAAAGTCAAATTGAAAACAAAAAATTCCCCAAAGAGTTACGTCTAGTAAGTACTGGCGTCAAAAACATTGATGAATTGTCGAAGAGGTCCATCGAGTTGGAGTTTCTCAATTACAGAATAAACGATATTCATAATATACACACAGAGTTTTCTGGTAAACAACTAAAAAACTCAGAAACTCTTGACTCTTTCAAAAACATAAAAAAAATTTTTTTGGAAATTTCCCAATTTTTAGCGGTGCTCGGTGAACCATATAATATCACAGAATGAAATCAAAAGGGAATGTATTTGACCTCAACAGAAAATTCAATCATTTAGTTAATGTAGTTGATAATTTCTTTTTGATCTGAAATCTGGCCCATCAATGGAGATCAGTCAATATTCTTTTACCAGGGAAAACATTTGTGGTCATGGTTTGATTACAGGAAAAATTATTATCATGAAGATGTCGAGATTCTAATTATTATTTTGAACAAAAGACTATTAAAGGTCTTTAATTTATTATCAATACCTTCCGACAAAAACAGACCTATCTACAAATTGAAAGGATTTACTAACATTATTGACATGAAAGTAGCTAGTTGGCAATCACAGCTTTGTCAATTACAGCTTTTAACCGTAACTGCGCTTCAGCGTCAGAGGAGTATAGACTATACCGAGAAGCTTTTGAGAAGAAAAAAGGTTTGGTCCAAATATACTTTGCTGATTTCCATCATTACAGTGACGGCTGTGTCTACAAAAGTACTGCTAGTAAATCAAGAGGAGGGGTACTACACTCTTGTCTCTTTTGTGTATTTCCCATTATAGTAATTCTACAGGCGCCAAAGCGTCTTGTAAGCGTAAGCAAGTTGAGAGATCGAATTTTGCCAAAAGCTTTACAGTCTCTGATGAAGTGCCATAGTAGTATTATTATCAAACAGCCACTGCTTTTATGACAATCCATCATTCGAAAAATCCTTTTTTCTTGTTTATAAAAGAAAAAAGAGCAAATACACAGAACAGTTATCATATATTCGCAGTAGGACCGAAGTTGTATCTGCTAACTGTTCCAATTAGTTTGTACCTTAATTAACGTACCGCCTTATCGATACTCTCAGAGACACAGATGTCGCTACAACAAACTCCACCCAGTATACTGGTCTCCCGACTTCGTAGAGAATATAAAACCAGAGATTTCAAAGACAGCTGTGAGTTCAGAAAAGTTACACGACTTGAGTAACACTGAGAACAAGCAGGAATAGGCTACTTGAGCGGAGCTTTGTGTTTTGTTTGCTTTATAAAGCAGCAACAAGATGCCCGGTCTACAACTATAGTACTATTAGACGTCTAATACATGTCTGTAATGTTAGCATTTGATGTTATTTGTACAAGTATATTTAGCACAGCACGGCTGAGTCACTCGATTCACTCTTAGGTCCACGTACATTACCGTAGTAATACGCCCGCCCGAGAAAAATTTTATTTTATTTTTTTATTTTTTTTTTTTTTTTTTTTGAGTGAGTGAGTGAGTGAGTGAGTGAGTGCAGT
>JXWR01003424.1_pt1 | contig 19721 bp, 10 predicted proteins | sample 315541 | NCBI WGS metagenome assembly JXWR01 (sample SAMN03273951, study PRJNA271842) | soil metagenome | isolation source: rice field ambient CO2 | place: India: CRRI Experimental farm Cuttack,Odisha-753006 | collected 2013-12-17
TATTATCATTATTATTATTATTTCTCATATACCTACGTGATCCTAATCTCCAGGAGGGAAGATCAATCACCGGCATCATTGAGCGCCATGGATGGGTTAGACTAAGTTGTAAACTTTCATCTTCATCATTTTGAATGTTAGTATCGCCACCTTCGTTACCGCTATTAGCATCGCTGTTATATTCACCACCACCATAATCATCATTATTACTGTTGGAATGGAGGTGGCGATCATCTATTGCACCACGAGTGTTTGTGTTCCAGGTGTTGGCTAATTCTTCAGCTGTTTCGTTCTCGTCGCCATTTTCGCCCCCGTTTCTCTCATCATCCACACTGTTGATATTGGTGGACGGTATATAGTACGACTGGTTTGTGTTGGCTATCCTCACTCGTTTACGTTCTTGTTGCCTGTATCGCGAAGAGCTCCCCTCACCCAAGGAGGCGTAAGATATTCCCATGTTCGGTGGCTATCCCGCTGGCTGAATCTTCCAAATGTTTGTGACTATATTTTGGCTGAATTGGCTGCTGTCTAGTAGATTTGTACACTGTTAATGCAAAAGTATGCTCATCTGAGATGGTTTGCGTATGGCGATGACTAGTCTTCACTTGGACACTAATCATCATCAGTACAATAGTAATCCGATGGCAGGAAATGCTCTGCACACACAGGGATCCCACTCTGGCGGGTAAAACGCGGGAAATTCAAAATATCGAAACTTTTATTTCTGTGAAGGAAGTAATTAACCAGCTGGAAACGCTCTTAGTACTGGAGAGCTTTGACTGAGATGGAAAATTTTCTTCCGTTGTCTCATATGATCCGTGAAGTAATTGGTATAGGTGTCGACATCATTAATGTCCAGAGGTTCAAGCATCTTGTTCAAAAACATGGCGTGCACAGCTCATACGTGAATAGACTCGCTTTGAGGATATTGAATCACAAGCACGAATATCCCAAATTTCAAAAGTTACTATCAGTTGTCAACCAGCAGCACACCAGCGACAACACAAACACAGTAGCAGTAGCAGTGGATAAATGCGCTCAGGTATTTGCTGGATCTTGGGCAGCCAAGGAAGCATTATTCAAGACTTTGGACGTATCTCAGCAAAAACAGTTTGAGTTTAAAAACTGGTACAAGACAAATGATTCCAATGGTAAGCCTTTAATTTCCTGGGATGTCGAGTCAGGTATGAATATTGAGCCTAAATGCAATATTTTCATGCTTACTATTAGTCACGACAAAGATTTATTGATAGCCACAGTGCTACGGCAGAGATTCGCTGAGATAAAAAATCAATAAGTAGATATGCAAAAGAATATAGGTTTTTTAATTGTAAAAACAGTCTTCCATGTAAAAACTCAGCGATACAGCTCATAGTCCTAAAGAGCAGAGTATATATCAAAACTACTGTACAGATAAATAATTAAATTAATAATTAACAAAAAAAGAAAAAAAAAAATAACAGAGAAAAAACAAACAGAAAAAAAAAGTGTCCGTAAAGGACAATTTAGTATGACCTCACCAGTAAATAGTTTATTCCCATTCAACAGTGGCTGGTGGTTTGGAAGTAATATCATAGACAACTCTAGCAACACCATCAACTTCGTTAACAATTCTACTAGAAACATGTCTCAAAAACTTACCGTCAAATGGATACCAGTCAGCAGTCATAAAGTCAACAGTTTCAATAGCTCTCAAAGCAATGACTTGTTCATAAACTCTTTGATCGCCCATAACACCAACAGTTTTAACTGGCAACAAACAAGCAAAAGCTTGAGAAATGTTGTTGTATAAACCAGCTTTTCTGATTTCTTCAATGTAAATATGGTCGGCTTTTCTAGCAATTTCAACTTGCTCCTTAGTAACTTCACCTAAGACTCTAATAGCGATACCTGGACCTGGGAATGGGTGTCTCCACACCAATTCATGAGAAATACCCAATAATTCACCCAAGTGTCTGACTTCATCCTTAAATAATTCTCTCAATGGTTCAATCAATTTCAATTTCATGTCATCTAATAAACCACCAACGTTATGATGAGTCTTAATAGTTTGAGATGGGCCTTTGAAAGAAATAGATTCAATCACATCAGGGTACAAAGTACCTTGCAACAAAAATTCAATTTCTTCACCTTCGTGTTTTGGCTTAATTCTAGAAGCTTCTCTTTCAAAGACATGGATGAAAGTGTTACCAATGATCTTTCTCTTTTTTTCAGGGTCAGTGACACCCTTCAATTTGGATAAGAATTCTTCAGAAGCGTCAATAACAGTCAAGTTGATACCTAAACCATCACACAAAATTTTCTTAACATTTTCAGCTTCATTCAATCTCAAAACACCATTATCAACCAAAATAGCATGAAATCTGTCACCAATAGCTTCTTTCATCAATCTAGCGGCAACAGTAGAATCAACACCACCAGAAACAGCACCGATAACTTCAGCAGTTGGACCAACCAATTGTCTGATTCTTTGAATTTCAGTATCAATGAAGTTTTCCATAGTCCAGTTATTGTTAACTTTACAGATATCAACGGCAAAGTTTCTTAACAAGAATTTACCTTGAACAGAATGTGTGACTTCTGGGTGGAATTGCAAACCAAAAATCGGTTTTTCAAGATGAGCAATAGCAGCAAATGGAGAGTTGGTAGAAGTAGCAATAGTTTTGAAACCATTTGGCAAAGCAGACAATTTGTCATGATGGGACATCCAAACCTTGGAATTATCAACATCCTTAAACAAAGGAGAAGATTTGTCCTCGACATTGATCACAGCTGGACCATATTCTCTCTTTTCACCTCTAGCAACACCTTTACCGTTGATCCAGGCTAACTCTTGCATACCGTAACATATACCCAATATTGGAACGTTAAGGTCAAAGATGGCGTGGTCAACATGTGGAGCATCTTCAGCAAAGACAGAGTATGGGCCCCCTGACAAAATGATGCCCTTTGGAGTCCAGTTCAAGTCTTTTATCTTTTGAGTGCATGGCAACATCTCAGCATAGATGTTGAATTCTCTCAAACGACGAGTGATCAAATGAGAGTATTGGGAGCCGAAGTCCAAGACTAAGACGGTGTCGAAAACTTGAGAAACTGGTTCAACAGAAGCCATGATTGCTAGTGTGTGAAATGTCTATATCTATAGGATCAAGTATGGGTGCGAGAGCTGATTGCTGAACCACCAACAACAAAAGCCAAAAAACCAAGAAAGAAATTTTTTTTCTCTTCTCAATGTTTTTTGAGATAAACGGAGCCCAGCAGTATATAAACTCCTCGATGAGTAACGAGAAAAAAATTTTTTTTTTTTCTTTTGGAAAACCGAAAATTACCCGTGGGATACACGCATAGGAAGGCATATAACTGCAGTGGGTTACCGAGAGATGAGCACTGCGATTTCCTCTTTGGGCAACTTAGGATTTCTACGGGATATTTAATATACAGCTTGTAATTATGAGTAATGTTTTTGATGGATACAGGATGACCTTTTCAATGAGTCAGTTATGGCGCGTTCTAGTTTCTTTTTACGTTGTTGTAGTTAGTGCGAGGTCAGTGCGCTGGGACTGTTACTGCGTTGCCAGCCGTTAGGATATTTTTAATTTTTCGTCAACTAAAATATCAAACTTTTTGACAATTCTCCAATCTGAGCCACAGAAGACAAACATATGAGAGCTCTGCAATAATGAACAGAGCAACTCAGAAGGATATTAGCAACCTTATAACCAATACATCTCTTTCGTTTATCTTGTATGCCGTCCTACTTTTATTCAACGTCAACAATAAGCTAGTTTTCATAGTATTCGTCCTTGTTATGTTGTCAAACTTGTATCGATCCAAAAGTTTAGGATTTATCTTCAATAGAATTGCCAAAACCGATCTTTCTAAAGAGAGAATTGAACTTATCAATACAATCAGCTCATTGCAAAATTATAAGTTAAAGACGGAGAAATGGAATGGTAGAAGAAAAGTGTTATACAATACGCTTCCACAACGGCATAAACAGATTGCAAAACAAATCAACTACTTGGACAGAGTAGACAAGATAGAGCATGCAATTAGCACCAATTCTATCATTGTTGATGATATAGCAAGTGCAGCAATTGATGAGTATGAAGTGACTCCAGCAGAAATGAGAATTGCTGTACCGTCAAAGCAGAACTTCAGAATTATTGAAACACTCTGTCATTACCAAAGAGACTGGTCTACAGTAGGAGAGAAAGAAATCAAACCAATTCTTAAATTTTTCACAGACAGTTTAAACCAAATATCTCAATTAGACAAAAATGTGAAGAGAGGAAACACTATAGTAGTTGTTCCTGGATCTGGCTTGGGCAGAGCAGCTCACGAAATCGCATTACAGAATTATTGCCAAGTGCATGCAATTGAATTTTCTTTACTTATGTTTTTATTTAACAATTTTATTTACAATAAGACCCATACTAAAGATAATGGATATACCATTTACCCATTCATACACTCATACTCGCATCACATTAGTCTTGAGGATCAGCTACGTACCATACAATTGAATGTCGGTTTGAACAAACCTTCAAATTTATCATTGCATCACCAGGATTTCAGAAAATTTGAGCTTCATTCTGATAGCCAATCTCAAGAAGCAGAGAATGTAATCATAGTAACGGAGTTCTTTGTTGATACTGCAGAAAACATTTTTGAATACTTGGACGCTATAACTAGAATAATTGGCGATAAGAAAGCGTACTGGGTCAATTTAGGACCGCTCAAGTACGGCTCATCTCCAAAAATCGAGCCAACCTTAAACGAATGGAAAAAATTGCGTAAATTATATGGCTGGTCTGATATCGAAGACATTAATCCATTAGATGGACCGTTAATTGGATATTTGACTGATAAGAAGAGTCTATGGCAAGGAAATTACGGCGTTGCAAGATGGGTATCGAGGTTTGAAAAAAGTTTCAACAAATGATACTGCATAACTCTTCAAAGTTCACTCGTAACACAAAAACTTACAATGATCAAAGTAACGATTTCTAAATTTGAAACGATTTTTCTATAGCATGCATTAATTAATGTAGAACAACAGCTTAATTTGTTATATCTGTACCTTTGTTGATCTGTATCTTTTTATCTTCACCACCACTAACAATACCAACTTTCTCATGCCAGTCGACAGCCAAAACCTTTTCATGACCACCAGTGGAATTTTGCTCTCTAGTCAAGGAATAAATGCTCTTGTCTGATCTAATATCCCAAACTTTAACACTTCCATCATGAGAAGCACTAGCAAATGTGTAATCATTGATTGGATCTTTGGCCAAATCAACTACAAAGTTTTTGTGTCCTATTAATTGTTTAGAAACAATGCTAGTAGCATCTATCCTTGGATCATGCAAAATAATATGTCTAGCAGAAGAGCCAGCCACCAAAACATTGAGGCTTGGCATTTCTAAAGCAGAAAGCAATGAATAACCAGTAGTTGAAGTATTGACGTTTCTACCTGTTATTAAATCCCAAGTTTTAATGGAGTGATCTTGAGAAACAGAGTACCCAACAGTAGAATCCAATTTGGAGAAGATAACAGATTCAACTGGCTGTCTATGAGATTCCATTTTCATCAATGGAGATCTACGCTTGATAGATTCATCAGCAATAGCAAGCTTTCTTCTCTTTTTGGCTGCAGTTGAAGTCAAATTATTGGAAAGACGATCATGTTCATATGTTATAGGATCCATATCTTTTTGGTTGGTTGACCACACAGCAATACTGTTATCGTAAGAAGCAGACAAGATTCGGCTTTCTTTCAAACTAACATCCAAAGATACAACTGGTGCCTTGTGTCCTTCCAAAATGGCTATTGTCTTACCTTCTTCCGGCTTATCATCATCTTCTTCAAGGTCAGCATCCTCATCAACATCATCTTTATCTGGATTTCCAGAAGTATTTTTGACTTTCCATAATCTTACTTGTCTGTCATTACCGGCAGATACCATTCTTGTTTCAGAGATCCACTTGACGGCTCTGATTGGAGCAGAATGACCACTGAGTTGTTTTTGAATCTTACCGCTCATGTCCCAAGTTCTCACAATACCATCATAAGACCCGGTCAATATTCTTGGCTCATAAGCATTACCTTTGAGTATATTTTCATCATGAACAACACTGATTGCAGATACCCAGTCGTCGTTATTAAAACTAGACAAAAACAATGGTGGTAGTACGGATTTCTTATACTCTAAAGTCAAAAGCACTTCGTTGGACAAAGCGTTCTTAACCAAGTATTGTTCTAAAGAAGTATTGAGTAAGGTATCGTTAATCAAAAAGTCGAATGGCACAGCTTTGTCAGATTCATCTCTTTTATTCTGCTGCACTAACAAGTAGTTAACAATCTCTGACAAACCATATCTCTTCAATGATATTGGGACATACAAAGCAGAATCGGAGACCTGCAAGCTTTCATCCTGCTCTTTGGTAATAAGCTTTATCTTAACCTGAGACTTATCAGCGCTTTCTGCCATTGTGTATATGCTGGTTATTAATGGTGATGGTAATAGTCCTGCAGATATCCCAAGTGCAAAGAGTGATATATGTTGAAATATTTTCTTCTCACTAAGAGAAAACAGAATGTAAAAAAAAAAATAAAAAAATTTTTTGGATGCAGAGGGGGTGCTGTTGCGAGCCCCGGTGGAGGGTGCGATGAGATGCCTGCTCCGCTTTTTCTGGCGACTCAAGGGAGGCAGTTAGCCGCCATCCAGGGAGAGAAGAAGGCTTTAAGCACCCAAAAGACATATCTGGCGGTTGATTTTTTGATTCACCCCCTAGCGCTTAACAATCAATTGATCCCCATTAACATCAAAGCACTAAACCGCAATGTTAAAAATAACAGATAGCATAATAGCTAGATCCTCGTTTTTGAAATTGCCTGCTAAGGAAGGTACTAACAAGTTGATTAACCAGCAACAACGAGGCTTCACCGGGAAATCATCTCATGTCTATTTTCGAATCATACAGGCCAATGTTGGCAAACCTTCCAAGGAGAAACCAGCGGAAAAAGGAAAAACTGCCAGTACAAATGGATATAAAAATAAAGACAATGATGATTTCGAGATCGACTTGATCACATTGAAAAAAAAAAACAAGTTTGTAGAAGAGCCAACCCTGAAGACTGCTCCTGATAGCCAAACGCCAGGATATGAATCCAGATTAAAAGATAGTACCAGTAAAGAGGCTTTTGACACTGATGCTAAGCCGGTCGACCTTTCTCACACTTCTCCTTCTGCACCGTCATTCAAATCTCGCAATGATCCCGACTTGAAGTATCCCTCATTCATGCAACCTTCTATGGGATATAATGCCAACGCTCTCCGGGAGTTTAGAAAGAAAGCAGAAGAAACAAAAAATGAGGCAGAGAAGGAAGCGGTCAAGGTCAATGAAGAAAAATTTATTGATGATATCAAAATCAAACTTGATCAAAGGGAAGACAAGGTGAAAAAAGACAGCAAAAAGGGAATCTACAGACTTCTCAGATACCCAGGGGATGGTGAGGATGTTAATGATTTGTTAGTTGTCCAACACACTATTGACAAAGGTAACAAGATTAACAAAGCAGTGGAATCCAATTTGTCAGATTTCCATGCTGACAAGCACTCTTTGCATTGTGGTCACGCTTTGAATGAGCAAAGCGTTGCCGGTGGCCAATTCCATGGAGGCGGCACTAACTCAAAATCAAATATCAGACAATATAACAAGAAGCTTTTGGGAAATGATAGAAAACATTCCAAATCACTGGGTTTAGGTACAACTGAGGATCAAAATGATGATGTTGAGTATAGAAATTTGTTTGCTGGAAAAGAGAATATAAGTTTGGAGGCTCTTGATCTTAGCAAGTTGGGCGCTAAGAATTCTAAAAAGATTTTCAAGGGTAATGATACCAATGAGGCTATAAAGCAACACAAAACACCAGGAAAAGAAGGCGCAAGTTTTAGCACTGACAAAGAGTTTTATAATGATGATCTCATGTATGAAAAAATGTTTGCAAATCTCAAAGGATCCGGGAAAGCTAACAAGCAGGGTAGTCCACTAAAGAAATCTGTTATTGATGATATAGTAAATGACATCCATCCAGCAGATGAGACTACGAGTCAAATATTGTATTCTAACCAAGATTTGTTAAAAAAGAATGGCAAAACATCTCATTCAGCGCAACCGCAAGCATCAGCAGGTCAAGCCGCTACGCCTGATAATAATAATCTTCAGGAAAGATTTAGCAGATTGGAGTCTGTTGTAAACTTGTTGGAGAAAAGATTAAAGATTGACTCATCCAAAAGTGCTCTCGAAGACCTTGAAACGACTGCAAATGAACATGTACCGGCAAAAAAAGTTTTAAACAGCTTGTCCACGAACTCTGTGGATAAAATAGAAAAACTTCTATCATCAAAAGAAAACATCCAAATTTTGGAAGATCTTTTGAATGATATCAAAGTGGCTCAAAAATTAGAAAAAGAGTCTAAATTTCGTGAGATTAGAGCTTACGAATGGTCGAAAAACAAAATTTTGCATCCTGGTAAGCCATTCATGTTTTGGCCATTTTTGCTTAGCTCGAGACTAAGTGGATTGCGCACTACCAATGACCTCAATGGCTACTTTAGCTCTTTTGTTGATCATCAAGGACATAAAAAGCATAAAGATACACTCTCAAAGAGCTTTAAATCTATAGGTAAAGACACTGAACTTTTCCCCACTATTAATAAGCCAAAAAGTACTTTTATTCGCAGATTTTTCAAAAAGGTATTTGCAACTATTGGTATCAGTTTTGTTGGCTTGCTATTGGTAGACGTTATTTACCCAGATTTGCTTAAAACAGATGAGCCATTCAAAAAATATGAGGCCACCCTGGGCGATGTTCGCAAATACAGAAATAATTTGGATGTAAAATATCCTTGAAGTTGTAAATTAAGATTTGAAAGAGCCATAGAAATAGGTTTTGTTGAAGTTTGCTTCTGGCTATTTTTCAGAACATAACGAAATTGAAACAATTTATTTGAAGTAACGCATTGTCAACATCTATGCATTTTTGGCTTTAGTGCTGATCTTGGGATTAGAATTTTTTTGTCTATTTTTGTACTCTTTTCCATTTTATCTTTATTTTATTTTAGGGTTCCGTGTTTTTTTTTCAATTTTTGACTTTCTATATTTTCATCTATTTTTCGGGTTGGGGATTGTTTGACTACTTCCCAACCTAATCAATTTGAAGTCTTGGGTTTTTGCTGTGAAGGTATATACTTTTTTTCATGATTTGCGTTGATCTATTTTTTGTTTTTCTAGTATTTTTGTTTTTAAATGAAATGTTTAGTTCACATGTCTATAATGAGGTCCTATAATCATGCAGCGGATGTATACGCAAAAAGTAGGGGAACATCAACCGCATATCTTTCACTAATAGGTGATACATTTGTTTTTCTTGAACAGTCATCTTCACAAAGTGCTGCAAAAGTCTCTTGAAAGAGGCGCCCTTTACTGTGATTGGTTTGGGATCTACGGTTACTGGTGACTCTGCATTGAAAGAACACTGAGAAGTGCAACATTCAAAGGCGGTAGTCCGTGCTGATGTGGGAAACCTAATAGAGGACAAAAAAAATTGAATCCGGTAAGAGCATTCTTTGCACCGCAGCCAACCCCACCACTGGCAAAGTATCATTGGACAGCTCATTTCAAAAACAAGATGAAGCAAACAGCTTCAACATGACCAAAGCATGTTTACACTTTGTAATCAGAGACTTTTGCTATCTTTGAGGAGATATGAATACACAGATAATTACTAGAAGTTTTGCTTCAAAGAAGATAATTTGATAGAGCAGCATGCTCTGACGAAGTCCGCTTATGTATAAATGGTTTGTAATGACAGGTATTACTAGCTGAGGACCGGAGCTACAAAATGACAGGAGGTTGATGCACACTTGTAGATACCTAATTCGGGTCATATCTAAATACAAGTCATGCTCATGCATGGGGTTTATTTCACTCAAGCGTTTTATGGAGAAATGACCAATCGCTAGAAAAAAAATGAAAAAAAGATATGTGCTAGAGGTATCTCAAAAGAGTACAAAAAAGGTATGAGAAAAGTGAATAATTACTTGCTAGTGAAAAAGGAACAAAAAAAACAAACTATTTAATTGTTATATGAATTATCTAGAGTAAAATAATCCATAGGTCAAGTCTCTCGATGTTGATGGTGTTTGTGCAATTCGCGTGGACGTAAAGGTGCCCAATTATTATGCAAATCATTAGCTCTCCTCTTTTCTTGCCAATTCTCTGGACATACCGTTTTCAAATTGTTGCATCTGTTGCATTACATTTACTCGCAGTTTCGGCTGTTTTTGTGCATAATGCGCATGCATTGTTGAATCTAAATTTTCAAACATGACTGGGAAATCTGCTATTTTCATTACTTCGGAGGTTGGTAATACGCAATATTGGCTTCACCCTTTAGTTATATAAATCATTATGTATTAAAACAATGTGCCATATTGAACGTTTTGCAGTTGTTAAAAATTTCATTTGGTAAGTGGGTTTTATGGTCCCGATTAGGCAACATGAAAGTGGAGTAATCTATATATTGTTACATATAGGTAATTGTCTGCTCTTTGCCTCGGAGTCCAACTGACAAATAACATAAAGATGACATTTATTAATATGATATGCACCGCCAAAAGATTACTAGACATGGAACATTTGCACATCCTTTGAGCTAACAGTCGGCTTGAATGCTGACTCGAAGATTATTAGCTAGATCTAAAGTCTAAGTTTATTTCAAAGCTTAAAAAACCACTGACAAAAACGAACCCACAGAACACAAATTGTCGGCCAATAGCAGTATTTCTTAAGTTTTCACGCATGCTATGATGCGCGATATCTGAAATCACCCCCACCCCGGGGTTTTCGTATCTATTATTTTCTTACTTGTAAGCCTTTGCGCATATGTAAGACTTCTTAAATAACACATAGCTCTACCTCCACTTTACTGATTTGGACATAAACATTAATGAACTGGAGTAAAGCGTATAGGAAACATTAATGGTAAAGAAACACAGAATATATAAGGCACCAAAGCTCTTCAAAATTGAAAATCGAAGACGTTATGAGTTGGTCCAATCCTTTCCATTATAAATTTGCGGTTTTATTTTTTTTTATTTTTTTTTCATAAAATTTATGAACTACAAAATTTTTAAATAATGACGTCACTTTTTAACTTGATTCTTCTCGCCACGAGTTTTTGTTTTGTGGGTGCTGCTGATGTTTTCAATTACACAGAAAAGATTTATGAACAATTATACCGAGCAGCTAATTTAACATCCGTGGCTTATTGCGTCGGCCCTCTTACCCCAGACTTTATCAAGGTCGGCACCACTTTTGATTGTGAATTAGATTTTTGCAAAGCTAATGAATACGCCTATGAGATTGTCCAAATTTTTACTCCATCTGATGACTGTTTTGAATTCGGTATCAGTGGCACCGGTTACGTTGCTATTTCTCATGAGACAAAAGAAATTATATTGTCTTTTAGAGGGTCTTTTGATCTTCAGGATTTCATTAGTGATGTGGAGTTAGATTTCGTTGATTATAAACCAATTACTACCGATGACACCTGTGACGGCTGCAAAGTGCATCGCGGTTTCTATAACGCCTTGAAAACCGGCTTTCATGACTCCTTGAACACCATACAAGATTTGAAATCAAATTATACAGATTACTCGGTATTCGTGACCGGTCATTCCTTGGGAGGTGCTTTAGCAAACTTGGCAGGCATTGAATTACAACTTTTGGGATATGAACCATTAGTCATTTCCATGGCCGGACCTAAAGTCGGAAACCAAAAGCTATCCGATTTTACCAATAATCATTTTGGCACTGACCAATTAGATGCCCAATTTAGGTCAGGAGAAATTAAGATTTTAAAGAAAGGATTTTGGAGGTTCATTGTTAGCCAAGATTACGTTCCAATTGTTCCACCTGGAATAATTTACACACATAGTGGCCTTGAGTTTGCTTCAGATAACACTCTTCCTTTGCCTCAGTTGAAAAGCCAGATCAAGTATTCAGGAAAGTACAAATATGAGAATTTGCTCAGTGTTAGCTGGAATCAAATTCTTCCTGTTGATTTACTCCATGTCATTCAACATACCCATTATTTTATCGATCAAGGTACTTGCATCTTCGATTTGCTTAAATATATTGGTATTGATGTATAAACAATAAGCCAGGAAACTTCAATTAGTTAAACGACCTTACAAAGAAGCTTAAACATCCTTGTAATTTAAACAATCTCAATAGTGAGCTTTTTCAAAATATGCCTTTATTGTGTAGCCCGTTTATCACGTAAATATAATTGTTGTAGAAATGTAACAATGTCAAGTTCATTTGCGTGTGCTTTTTTTGATATTGAGCTATTTTATTTAGGTTGTTTCTATTTAAGTTTAACCTCAAAACTACATGCACGTAGTACAGTATGGCAATAGCTCACCTCAAAATAGGAATTGGGTGTAAGGGTGTAATAACGGCCTAACGCCTTACATGCCTAGGAAAGTTTCTGCACGTTTTCGCAAGAGCTAAAAGCAAAAGGTAAAGTTCAAAGCCATTCTCTTCACATTTAATTTTTTGTTCTCTTTGGCAACTATGGCAGCGCTTTGGAAGTGGTTGTTTTATCAAGTTCATTTAAAAATTTATTCTTTCCTATTTGCTATGAAGCCCACTAAGCTTTGCGACCGCATACAGAAAGACACATGGCTTGGGGGGGGTGTTAGTAGTAAACAGAGATGCTTTAGTAACTGACAAAAATTGGGGAGAAGTCACCTTTACGTAATCATGCGATGCTCCTTTCTTTAGAGGAGAACCGTTGTTAAACCTGGGCTTGCGTACCTACTGTCATATGGCGGTCTGCTTCTCTCCCATGATGGTGATCTGGACATAGCATATAAAAGCAGGCGCGATTTGATTTTGGACCCCACTTGGCGCTGGACAACTGCTGTCTCTCAGTTTATTGGTAAAAAAAAAAAAAAAAATTTCGCACCCACACATTCTAACCATTGTTCACAAGAGTTCAAAGCTTTTTTTTTATTATGTATCTCAAACAATCAAGCATACCTTAAAAGTCGTGAAGCCCAGTGGGGGCTATATTTCGCTATTTCTGGATTTTTGCAGCCTGCTTCATCGTGCAGTCTACCGCTCCCATGTGCACTGAAGCTCGAACTAAATTTGTGCAGTGCAGCAGCGGTAACAGTTTTTTTGAGGAGAAATTCCGCGGCGCCATGATCAAAGGGTATGTGTGCGGACAATTAACATATCCAAAAGCCCGTGGTTTCCAGCCACATATTGTTCTACTCATTGGGAAAAGCCAGATGTGCTTTAAGCATGCCAAAAAATAAATGTTGCAATGCTGCCTGGCAAGCCCAGATTATTTTTTTTCTTTGTAGCACGGCACTCATTCTGCTATATATGCAATGCTGGTTGTTTTTGGGGAACGGCTCTTTCATTGAGGATTATTTCCATATTTGTGCTTTACTTTTCAAAGATGCAGATATATGTAAGAATATGGCATGAATATGCCTAATGGTAGGGGAGTTCACGGCAAAAATAGAGGGTCTACCTGAAGACCCGGAAAAATGATACTGCGGTGACTTCCATATGTAGTCACCGAGAAGGCTAAGAGGAGTTCTACTTCAAACAGCTGTGAGCCATTAAACGGCTCCATGTTTGTCCATATATTACTATTAAAAGTAGGCCGCTTCTTGTAAAGGTGGAGACTAAAACAAATTTTTGTAATAAAAGGAATAAAGTCTGCTCTTTTTATGTGTAGTAGCTGTTATATACGTTACTTCCCATTAAACATTTCTAAAATCAGAAACTACCAGCCCAAGCCAAACCTCTTTCCCAAAGGCGAATAGCATAATCAAATCTTTCGTTTAACACCGGATTCATCCGTTTACCTGTTTGCATTGACCTCATTGGCAGTGTCTTAGAGAATTGAATACGACCGATTGTGCAACAGGATACGCAAAAAGTAAACACAACATGAGAACGGGGACGCTAATACTTATTTATGCATACTTGTTGCACGCTTGTATTGCTTTTCCCAATAAGTTAAAAGAAATCATCTCATCAAAAAACCTCACTCTTGAAGAGACTAGCTTTAAGACCGATGTTAAAAATTTTTCAACGGAGATTTATGAGCAGCTATATCGATTTTCAAATTTCACCGCTGTATCCTATTGCGCTACTCCAATTCATCAGGCAGGTATCAAGGAAGGCCCAACGTTTGACTGTGACTTAGAATTCTGCAAAGATAACGCGCATGAATACGAGATTGTGAAGGTGTTTTCACCCGAAAAGAGGAAGGTCATTTTTGGAATCAGCGGGACTGGTTTCATCGCCTTGAGCCATACCAGAAAGGAAGTAGTGGTAGCATTCAGAGGCACCATGAGTATTCAAGACGCAATTACGGATATTTCCCTTGTCCAGGTGCCATATAAGCCCATAACAGAAGAAGCAATAGATAATTATCAATGCGAACATTGTCGGGTGCATCAGGGATTTTACGTGCAATTGTTGACAACTTTCTGTGACGTATTTCCCGTGGTTGACAAATTATTAAAAAAGAACCCCGGTTACCAATTGCTAGTCACTGGCCATTCATTGGGCGGTGCTATTGCCCAATTGGCAGGAATAGAGTTTAACTTGATGGGCTACAATCCCCTAATAGTAGGTATTGCAGGACCAAAAGTCGGCAACCAATACCTCAGTGATTACACTGACAAATTGTTTGGGACTAAAGAGTTGGATCAAAAATTTAGAAACGGTAAGATCACCAAGTTGGAAACAGGGTTCTGGAGGTTGATCCAAAAACAAGACTATGTACCTTTAGTGCCCCCGGGCCAGAGCTACGCACACGCCGGACTAGAGTTCGCGATCTCAACAGTGAAGTTAATGCCGCAGCCACAAAGTGATATTGTTTATTCTGGGGTTTACAAATACGACAGCTTTTTTAAAAACATCAAATGGAACGAAATAAGTGTGTTTGATGTGTTTCATATATACCAACATTTGCACTACTTTGTTTTCCAAAGTTCTTGCTTAGTAGATATAATACTTCACAAGAACTAGGCTTTAGTACTTTTAGATAGAAATTATGTGTCATGTAGCAAATAGAAGCAGCAACAGCAGAAGCAATGCACGAAATCCCTCGAAATGAATATTTGTAATATGCTAATCATGGTTTTTGTAAGACTGAAGGCCCTTAACTAAGGGACTCCACCTTAGCTTTGATGGTAGTGAGCCTGGTTACAGCCGTTCCGGAGTCAGCGATCCTGGCCAGCCCGAGGGACAATGCACAGATAGCCTCATCAGTCAGCATGCGTCACTGAACAGCACGCATTGGGCAACGAGTAGCCACCGTTAGTAGCGTAATCGTTGCAAACGAACAAACAAGCGTCGATAGGTGCCATACAGCATTATAGCACCAAAAGAAAACAGTATATAACTGCCACTATCTCCCTCTTTTTATGTCTCTTGGATTCTTTCTATTCTCGTATTCTTCACTATTCACTACAGCTAAAATTTTCCACTTCATAATGAATCGTGACTTTCCAGATTACCGCGAAATACCGCCTAATTTACTCAATTATTACGGTGCAAGGGCGCTCCTTGATAAGATATACACCGAAGGGAAAAGAGAAGGAAAAAGAGAAGGAAGAGTAGAAGGAAGAGTAGAAGCAATATCTAGCCCAGCGGGAAAATCGTACGAATTCATATGGGTATATGTTGCAGACGAATCTTTTCCTACAGAACCTTACAAAATGCCGTTAGAGAATGTCCAAGATTGGCATCACCTTCGAGACGAGTTGCAGAAAGCATACCCCAAATGGTCCCACTTATTCACCGATAGAAATGTCATGTTACTGATTACTCTGGAGACGAAGTACAGATTGCTTGCGCATCACTGGCAATACTATGTCCAAGATGGTATATCAGTTTCAGTAGAGTTTCGAATTGGCACCAGAAGCTATTACTCGTTGGTTCAAAGGGTGCAGAAAAGGAACAAACCAAAACATATTGTTGCGGATGCACAGTTTAGACTCAAATACTACTTTAACATGCCTCGATACGGCGGCTACAAAGGCCTTTCATACTACCCAGACGAGTATGCTTATTTGCACAGAATTCCCCCTCCCCCAAAAAAAAAAGTGACATTTGCAGATGAAAGATAACTTAGTTTGTTCGATCAATCATCCCCCATTTATTCTTTCTCTTGTTCTTTTTCCTCATCCATGTTCATAATTTCCCTTGTTTCACTTAAAGTTTGCCGTCACTTTCCTCATTACTGTTCGTGCACATATTTTTTGGTTTTTTGCGAAGACGGAGATGCTCTTCATGCAGACGGCTGCATATCGAAGATAACTTGGTTTGAAACTGGTATAGAAAATTCACAAAAGCGCTTCAAGAAGGTTAGATGTGCTTTCGTTTTCTCGCTATGCTGAATAATACAGAGCTACCAAATTCAACAGGCCAAAATTCCAAAAGCTCGTATATTGCTGCTCTACGTGTGTGTTTTTTTTTGAAAAAGATCGAAACCCAACCTCAAGACTATGATACCATTGCTGGCCGTCGCCAGAACCACTTCATTACTATATCAACCTATATTATTGACTCCGCCATGTTTTACTGCTAGATTTTCATTAATTTTTTTTTTTTTACGCTTTGGCGCCTACATAGTTCGTGGTTTTGGTTTTTTCAATAAACCGTTTTCTCTTATTTTGAATAATTATTGAAACTGTAAATAAAGCAAAAAAAACAAGGCTTGAAAAGGGAGTGTAAGACAAAATGTTAACAAGCATTGCTTTGTCGTTAATCGCCGGATTGCAACAAAGCAATCCGTATACATTGCTAAGCATGAAACTTCCATACTTTTCTTTATTCTCTCTAGATTTCGTTGAATCTCACCCTCGCATTTTTTTGTTTTTTTATTAAAAAAAAAAGCAACTATTTTTTCTAATCTCTATTTATTATTTTGAGTATTGCGATAGTAAATTGGCTGATATATATATATCGGAATTTGCCTATTTATTTTATAACAAGAGAAAGCATGATGTTGCAGATTCCGCTTGTTTAAGTGCCAAACAAGTGCAAACAGAAGAACAATTCTATCAAGACATATCCAGTGAGATACTATCGTAACTTGAGCTCACCTAGGAGTAATCATCCAACAAGGAGAAATTGATCTTGCCGAAAAAAAATAAAAAGGAAAAAAATCATTCAATATATTGTCTTTGCATCTATTTCAATTTTAGGTACAGTACAAGCGTCCCACATATTATCGCATATGGCACAGAAAATCGAAATTGTCGCCAAATCTTACTTTACATTGACATTTATTTAATTAAAGCGCGTTAAGCATTCAAAACAACCGAGTCATTTGGGAATGCAACTTTTGTGAAAACTACCAATGAGTTCTAGTTTCAGGTTTCTGTCACTGCTACGAACAAGTATTAGCTGCAAAGAGATATGAAAGGGAAAAGTTCAATATACTGATGAGACAGAAAGCAAGATGAAACTAAAGAACGAAAATGATACTGAGTCAGAATAGATGACTGCGAAAATAACGAAGACTATACTGTATATATTGCTTTTAGAGCTTTTGCAACTCGTTCCTCAACTAACTAAAGCATACAAACAATCAAATAAGGATCTCAATTAACCCTAGCTAAATAATTTTACCTAGTTCAAAGTGTAACCCCTACATCGATGTTTGTAGATGTGAGGTTTGTTAGATTACAAAAGTCTGCCTTTAACTTAACCGCAAAGTATAATTTTTTTCAGTAGGAATTTCATGTAAGGATACTCAATTTGCACTTGATCTGTTCTTGTTCTCGTGTCCTAGCGGTACATTCCAGGGATCTGTATAACCGCATCTGGTAACAACAACTTCTAAAAATACTAGGTATATAGCAGTGTTTCATGCACGCTTAGCACCGAAGCTTCTTGTAACAAGATCCTGGCAACAATCTTCTGTCTTGCTTGCGGTCAATTTGCCTTTTGGCCTTGGGGAGAAAGCTAAATTGTCTAACTTTATACTTGTGTGTCCTTTCCAAAACTCATCAAGATTATGTTTTTTTTCTAGTTCAAAACAGCCAAGACGTTAACCAAATTGGATTTTATAATTTCTTTATATCTGTATCTGCAGTTGAAGTCTTGTTTGCATTTCAAATATAATGAATTGTCTTCCAATGGCACCCGTCACCATTACGAAGATTTGCACTAATTGTCTTACAATTGAGCTAAAATACAACACCACTAGTTTTGTTTAATTTTAAAAAGGAAATGGCAAGAGAAATTAGCATAACTTTAGCAAAGTGCCAGAGGTTATGCTAGAAGTCAGGATGCTTAAAAGGCTTGCTAGTGGCAACATTTTGCAAAGCCCTGGCAACAAAATAATCTCAGACTCAATATTTTAGACCAAAAATTTTAGGGCCTTTTGGTTTAGATGAGAGAATTTTTCAGACCAATGGTTGATTGTCAATCTGCCAGGGTATCTCATATACGCGTTCTTATGCAGACAACAGAGTACAATTATAATTGAAAGCATGCAGGCCATTGGTATGTTTCTCAGAAATCCATTTTAAAGCACAATGCCTTGGTAATTAACACTTTAGAATCTTTTAAAGTTTATTTTTTTTTCTTTTTTTAAGCGAATAGGCAGCTTTCACTGCTGTTTACATGTCAAATGGAAAATCAACCATTACACCTACACTTTTTTGATCTCGTTACAACGACATGGTTCGTTTCTTAGTTAACATTAGCAGTAATTATAAGGGGTGCGGCACCCATATAATATCATGTTACTGATTCAAGACCCAACTGGTTTTGGCAGGTTCGCCAAAATATTTTAACACACGCTGCAAACGGAGTGCACAGGTGACGCTTTATAATTTCTCAATAGCGTAGTATCACTCCAGAATGAACTACTTCTCGTTACTTAAACTGCAACATCGTAATTGTCCCCCTTTGTCTTTACATCGGATTTGGTTGCCAACTTGCACAACATCCGAGAAGGATAGCAAAACGACAAAAAAAGAAAAAAACCCAAAAAAAGCCAAAGCTATAGCGAAAAGATATTCTAAAATACAAAATTCCATAGCGCACATTCTTATCATTAGCAGATCTTTCTTGCTACAGAAAGTTAACAGAATTTTGTAGTCAGTAAGCCAAAGGTCTTTTGCACGCTGCACGGTGCGACGCAGCAGAAAATTTGCCCAACATGTCTCTTGATGTATGCCAATGCAACCTGCGCAGGTCAAAATGCCGATTGGCGAAGAAACAAGTACGCAATCTGCAGTGAGTATGTGTGTGATAAGTCTGCACACATAAGTGCGAACTACTGTGGTCTGTATGCAGTAGATAAATGCAGAATTAATTTGCGACTTACATTTAATTGGCAATTGCCAACTTGGCTGGCATAACTGTGTCGGCTTAAACTTCACAATAAACCCAATTGTGGTTTTACATTGCACGTTAAAAATTTGATAAACTATTTTATCAACTGTATATACATTGCGTAATTTGTTTGCAAGACAGACCGAATGTTTTCGGTCTGTTTCCCACCTATCATTCGTTTTAAATACGCTAATCATACCGCATAGAGAAGCCCGCTTAGTATGACAGCAGCTAGCAAGCCGCTGTCATACTAAGCGGGCTTC
>JXWR01002150.1_pt1 | contig 19714 bp, 11 predicted proteins | sample 315541 | NCBI WGS metagenome assembly JXWR01 (sample SAMN03273951, study PRJNA271842) | soil metagenome | isolation source: rice field ambient CO2 | place: India: CRRI Experimental farm Cuttack,Odisha-753006 | collected 2013-12-17
AGTAATTCAAAAAGTACACCGCAGATCTTGACGCTTCGAAGAAGATTCTTAATGGAAAATACGAAGAGACAAAGAAAATTGTCGAAAAAAGTGCAAACAAAAGAGAGCAGTTGGATACTGCAATTGCAATCTTCAGGATATTGCATAAAAAAATATAAAATCCTATATCCATAGAAGAGGAAAAAAAAAGTAATGCAAAAATAAGGTCCTTTACCAACCCCAAGGGAATTTTTTGAACATTGTTTCTGATGCCTTTTTTGCCATATGTTATATAAATGAAATATTAGAATATATATATGAATAAAGGAAATTATCAATAGAGATCGTTGACTTCAAATTGAACCACACTGTGAAATGTCTCTCAATTGAATAAAAACAATTTTTTGTATTTTTCCACCTGTAATTCATCAATATCAGATAGTGAAAATTCTTGCTTCAAAGACTTAGGAAAGATAAACAATCTATTAAAAGAACCATTGACTAACGGTGATACCTGTTTGGATTCTTTCTTCTCACCAGTGGATATTATAGTTTCATGATTTTTAGCAGGCGTTTGGAAATCATCAAGTTTTGCTAGCTGGGCGCCTCCATAAGGTTTGCTAGAACCAGTAAAAGTGTTATTTGCGGTAGTGAAACTGTTATTTTGATCCTCTTCATTACTCACATCAACAAGCTCAACGTTATCATTTGGTTTTTGCATACTCTTTGGATGTATCTGTGTTGGTTTTCGGCTACCAAAAGCTGGCATGCTCAGTTTTTCGCTAGCGTCACCGTTTGAATTGCTCTTACCGAAAATACTCGATTGCGAGGTGGATTGCTCGAAATTTCCAAAACCGTTGGTAGGATTGTCAGACTTTGAAGGATTTAGTGCAAACAACGAATTGTTATCAATTTTGGTAGTTGGTTCACTTGATTGGCCAAATTTTCCAAACAAAGATGGGTGGCTAGCGTTAGTTTGCTGGTCTCCATTTTTATGGTCCTCAGACGAACCATTCTTCAATTCTGCTCGCAAAGAAGAGGACTTAGAGGGCTTATACTTGTGAACTTGCTGAGACAGTAAAGAGAATCCGTTTTCATTAGAATTCAAGTTGTAGCTATTAGCTTGACCGTCTGGTGTTGCAAGGGATGTTTTACTTTTCCCAAATGGAGTGGAACTTGGTGCAGAATTGAAAGAAGGAGACTTATCAAATGAAATACTTTGCTCAACTTTAGACAATAGCTGATTGTTTTCGCTATTGGACGCCGAAACACGATCGGATGAACTGACTTTTCCTTTAGTAGGAGTTCTGAGACCAGAAGTGTTTTCAATCTGTTTCGACAGGACTAGTTTAGATTTGGTATTATTAATTTTGCTGAATCCAGATGAAGTGTATGGATTGATAAAGATTTCATAACGTTTTTCCTTACTTTTGTCAGCATTTTGCTCATTGTTTGTCTCAACAGGCACAGATTGTTGTGGCTCAGTTTTCTTTTCATTAGAATCTAAAATACTCAATATTGCAGAAGCTGTTGTGCTCAAGTTCCCAGGTTCATCAGTCTCCACATTAGTAGTAGTATCAAAGTGTTGTCTTTCAAATTGGCCATTTTGGATATTTTGATTATTGTTGGTTGATGACTCGTTAATTTTGCTGATGCTTTTCCCCAACTTGTTTTTTGGTTTCTTATTAGCATTGATTCTAAATGGGGATGGTATCTCTGAGTAGCTGTAAACTCGTTTTCTACGAGCGCTCTGATAAACGCTGTTATCAGGATTATTGATTGCAGTATTGTTGGCGCTAAAAAATGAGGTAGCATCAATTTTGCTATGGTCACTGGCAAAGACAGATACATCTCTTGCATCTTTATGACCAGCATCCTCTCTGCGCGACTTGCTTGACGAAGAGGCATCCGTTTTCTCCTCTTGTTCTTTAGGTAGCTTTAAATATGGTTGATATTTGTTATTCGTAGCAAGAAAGTCAACCAATGATGCAGAACTGTTTGCTGCGCCTTCATTATCTATCTGCTTTGCTATGGATAAAATTCCTTCTGCTTCTAGCTCAGATATGCCTTTCTTATTCATGTATTTGATCAACTTTGCCTTTGGAGTTTCGTAGCCTGCAATGGTCGTGCTGTTGTTGTTTGCGCTATTGAAAGTGCTATTCGGGGTACTGGTATCACGCGCTTCATTTTCTGGGCCAAAATATGCTTTTCGAGATGAAATATTGCTGATGAAACTAACGTCAGGGGCAGGATAGTGAAATGGTGGAACGTTACTAGAAGGGTCTCCCTCGGTGATAATTTTTTGGTTGTTGCTTGCGACGTCCTCAGAGCTACCATCAGTTTGATTCAGCAGACCTTGATTGGACCATGTGCCAATAAAGAATTGCTTAAATTTAGAAAATATGGAAGTCTTTTTAGACGATGCAGATGATTGCCCTTGATTACTGGAGCTGTTGGAATTACTTGAAGTGCCTGGAAGACCATAGGGCGTGCTTGAAACGGTGCGCTTTGCAGGGTAGACTATTTTTTTCACCATTGCGTCTGCTTCAAATTGCTTAGCATCCAATACAACAAAACAAAAATAAATAAGAAAACAGAAATAAGAGGGTATTCTGGGATTTGTTTTATTGGCACGGCAGTTTATTTATTTCTGTCTTCTGTTTTGTTTTTGGGTTTTATGGATTATATTTATTTTTGTATTTTTTTTTCTTTTCTTTACTTTTCGTGATGAAGTAGAATGGCCGGCAGCGGGGCTCCCAACAGCTAGAAAACTGCATTTAAAACAATTTTTGTCAGATTTCACACTGTCTGGCTGATATTCTTGTACTTTAAACACAACTCAGAACAGTAACAAAATACAGAACATCATGAGCACCATCATAGTCAAAGCAGAGTTTTTGGGCGGTCTTGACCAGATCTTTGGCAACGTGAAGAAGTCGGAGTTGGCAGTCGAGGACGGAATCACCGTTAGAGACCTTTTGCAGGTGATTATCAAGAAGCACTTGGTGAACCAGAAGGACATCTGCATGTTTTTGGACGACGATAATGAGTCAGTGCGGGCAGGGATCTTGGTTCTTATTAACGATGTTGACTGGGAACTAGAAGATGAGCTCGATTACGAGTTCAAAGATGGTGATGTGATAACCTTTACTTCAACTTTGCATGGTGGATAGGATAGGATAGGATCTGTTGCTACTTTTCTTTTTGTTTTCTTCATTTTATTCTTCTTCTACAAATATTGTACATTAGTCATTGCTATTACTGCATATACACACAAACGACAACCCATATTTTGGTAAAACAACTAGTCTAGACAGTAGTCATCTAAAGCTGCACTAACTTACAGCCAAGTAAGCCAAGCCCACCCCAGTCTGAATGCGGAACCAATGTCAAGTCAAGGTTCTGGTACTCTTTGCTGGAGGAATCGTATCTCAACACTTGCAATTTCACGTCGGTGTTGCGGAGCTCGTTGGCCACTTTTCCAATCTGTATCACTTTGCCATTTTTGCTAGTAATGTTTTTGGTGCTTTCGTAGGTAAGGTCGTGGAACTGAGTGATTTTGTCATTTATTTGTAGTTGTGCTTGCCAAGCAGGAGACAGCGGAAGCACATCCTTCACCACGATGAAGGGCTGCTGCTGACTTGCTACGCTGCTGCTGCTAGGTTCACTGACCCGCAAAGCAGCAAGTGATAACGGGTTGTCAGCTTTCTCGTTTTTGTTGGCGCCATTTTGCTGTTCAAATTGTTTGACAAGGGCAATTTCCAAACTACGCATCACCTCATCGAAGTCATTGCGGAGCATGATAATTTTTTGCCGGAGAATTCTAATGGTGAGGATATCGATATCTGCCCTTGGGTAGTTGTCGTTTGTGAGCAATGGGGTGTTCATGTCTACCCCCTGGTCTTTGAGAAGCTGACCGAGTCTGTAGAGCTCGTTGGAGATCTGCTGTTTCAACGACGACAAGTCTGCAAATGAAAGCAGCTCGAGATCGATGTTGGTGATGCTGTAGTTTGGCGGCAACTGAGACGCGGCGTCGAGCTGCTGGTGGAGCTCCGAGAGCTTCTGTGGTTTAGTCATTGTGTGGTATTATTGTTTCCACAAGGTATCTTTGTGTGAAGTTGAATCAGTTCAAGTGGTTTGCCACTGCCCGGTAAAGTCTATTGTGGAGAAGAAGAACGGAAAACTATCTCGTTTTTCAATTGTCTGCGATAACGTGCCAACAAACCAAAACTAAAACCAAAGCGAGAAAAACAGAAATTCGACAGAAAAAACCAAAGTGAAAAAGCAAACACATCGCACCTTCTTTACTACCACTTTCCCTCCCACAAGTCATTCCACTATCACATCACCCCTCGCCAACAATGAAACTTACCACCCTCTTTAGTGTCTTCTCTCTCACCTCATTGGCCTTTGCCGCTTCTTCTGAGCCAAAGGACGAAACTGTTCTCGCCAATGACAGCGAGGCCGCCGCCGCTGCTGACAACAAACCAAACCTCGACTTTGGTATCACCTACGAGATCGCTGATCATGTCAAAGACCCATTGTACCGTTTGTTCAACGAAGAAGAAGTTTCTCTCAAGTACACTTTCCAAAACAGAGAAGAAGTGCCAATTAAGATTGTTGGTGTTGGTGGTTCTCTCAAAAACCCAGACACTTTGGCCTCGGTGGTTAACTTGACAGATGCTGCTATTGGCCCATTTGACATTGACACTCAACAACAAGCAAACTTTGTCCAGAAAATTGGCATTGACGTTAACCCATCTCCATATGTCTTGGCCCCATTAATTTACATCTCCTACAATGACATTTTGTACGTTGTCACCCCAACTCCAGCTTTAATCACCGTTGAAGATAAACCAATCAGCATTTTTGACCCTCAATTATTGCTCGCATTGTTGATTTTAGTCTCCAGTGTCGGTGCCGTGGGTTACTTTGTTGCTAAGCAATTTGCTATTCCTTACATCAACAAGAATTACTTGAAAAAGAATGTGCAAAAGCCAGTTAAACCAGTTGCTGTTACCAGAAAGGCAAAGTCCACCACTACCACTTCCACCACCAAGACTACCGGCTCTGCCAAGAAGGCCTACGACGAAGATTGGTTGCCAAAGACTCACTTGAAACAGACCAGAAGAAAGAACTAATTTTAGCTAGTGTTTGTAACTTATGTTTACATATGAACTAATCAACAATTGTATTTTTGTTACTACACTTATTCGTGTTTGTAGTAGTGTTTACAGCGTATACGCTAAGTCGTCGGTGAATCACACTCAAGGGCACATGACCTACAATCAGTAGCATCTTTGCTGCGAGAACATCTTTAATCAGACTAACAGTGGTTACTCGTCTGGATCACAGCCTTATTCTCACAATCAGTCAATTAATTAATCAATCAATCAATCAACAACTAGTTCACGTTTACTGAGCCGTTTGAAGCTAATTGCGCCTCCCATTCTATCCTGTTTGCTCGAAATAAAGCCGTGCTTGGTGATTAGTTGCTTGGATCAAGGACAGCAAAGATAAATAACCTTCTCGCTATCACTGCACATATGACTAGAAATCTCTCAATATGGAAAACATAAATGCTCAAACCGACTACCAGACACGTACTGAGTTTGAGCAGATCTGCTTAGCCTGCCGGACAGGTGATATCAGAACTGTCAGCAAGCTTGTCTCTAGCGGCAGTAAAGTCAATCAAGTTGATGAATGGGACAATTCACCATTGATATTAGCCTCTCTTTGCGGCCATAAAGATGTGGTTTTATACTTGTTAGATCATGGCGCAATTTGCGATCAAAGCACATATGAAGGCGAGCGATGTGTATATGGTGCTTTGAATGACGAGATTCGAAACATTTTGGTCAGTTATGATATGTCCAAATCAATGGAAGTCAGCAACCCGCTTATGCTGCACTTGGTTTATCTATACAACAGCGCAAACGATCCCCACTTGAATGATAAGCTTGTCAGCAGTGATGTAGTGATACGATTTGATGCAGCAGGTAATAGTTTGCTAAATGGCTGGGCAAGTGGGAAATCTGAAGATGTTGATGATTCTTATCGATACTTGAGACTTCATAAGTTTATATTGTCGGCTAGATCTGGGTTTTTCCGCAAACGGTTTGCTAATAGTTGGCAAGAAAAACAGGTAATTGATGCTGCTTTAATTTATCAAGAATCAGAATGGTTACAAAGGCAGTCTACGTTGCGCTATGAAGATTTACAAAAGGCTTTTACATTTGTCATGGAAAATGTGTATTTGAAATTGGATATCAGAGGTGGTTTTACCAAACTTAACAAGAAAGTTATTTTGGAAATTTTAAATCTCTTAGAAATTGATAAGGGTATTTCCGAATTCGTAACGCTAGATTTTGATATTAAAATGGATAATAGAAAGAAGACCAAAAAGAGAAATGCATTAAGCAAACAAATTGTTCAAAAAGGTATGCATGATTTACAAACATATTATACTTCAGCAATTTCAGGAAAAAGATCTTATTTTGAAAAGCAGATAAATAAGGCAGTTGTAGATAACGAAGAACCAGGTGAAAGTGAAGCTGACAATTTGGCCGTTTATGGTACTTTGGGAAGTGCACAATATATCACCGATACAGATAAGCGAAATCTTATTATACAGAATTACTCATACTGGCCCGATATAATTGTGTCCTTCAAGTCATTCGATGAAAAGAAAATGCTTTTTTATCCTTTCCACAAAGCTATGCTTTTGAGTTCCGAGTACTACCGTGTTTTGTTTGAATCTGGTTTTGCTGAGAGTATTGGTGTTGAGAGCTTTGTTGATTCAGTTTTTAAAACAACCACATACGAAAGCTTGATCACTAACCCGCATTTGATTCCTGTTATTGATGTCAGCGTCAATTGCTCTGAAGCTTTTGATTTTTTTGCCGAATACTTGTACTATGACCAACAATCAATGCCGGTAGAAGTTGCCATTGAAATGTTGAGCTTGGGAGATTATCTTCAATTTCCAAAGCTTAAATCTCTTGCTTCATTCACGATCATAAATTCTGAAAAACTTTGTCATCTACCGGAACACGCATACTTGCTAGAAATCGAAGCTCTTTATAATATTTTGAAAGCTGCTTGGGAATTTGATGAGGAGCGGCTCAAACAGTATGCGGCACGCATGTTTGCATCGAATCTAACAAAATATATTGACTCTCCATTGTTTGGAGATTTGGTTGTTGAAAGTGCCGCAGAAATCAAAAATCGTGAAGAAACAGACACCATTGAACTTATTGATGAAATTAGGTATTATTTGCGTCAGAAGTATATTAAGGACAAATATGACAGTGACAAAGAGCAAAGTGACGATTATATAAAGCTTGAGGCAGACGAAAAATTGATTGAAGATTTGCTTACAAGATTGGATTTGGAAGGTTGATGATTTTTGCATGGCTATAGAATTTTTTTAATTTTTTTTTAATTTTTTTTTTTTTTTTTAACTTCTTTTCACCATTTGCCAATATTGTTTCTTCTTTTATCTTTGTAATATAGTGGCGGAATGCTCTGCAATACCTTATAAATTTTTTTTTTTCGATTTCTGTCATACATTTTTAGTGCAACTTAATAAAGCTACACATACCAACATATTTCTGATAAATTTTATTTTGTTAGTCGTATGTATCATGAGCCCAGTATGGTTATAATAAATGTGGTTAGTATTTTTGATGAGCAGTCTAGGCAGAGGATTAGCAGAATCAATGTAAAGGTATTGATCAAGATAATTTACTGGGACTGAGTAATAAACTAAATACACATTGGACTCTTGCATATCATGGGAAGCTTGGTGTCGCAACGTCGTTATTTTGAAGCACTATATCTCCAATAACTTTTTTACGAGCGTAATTACCGCTTTTAAAGATCCAGAAAAGTTTAACAGAGCAAAGAAAAAATCTTAACTTTGTAACATCATTGGTAAAGGTCCTTTTAGACACTCCTATTATACTTTAATAGCCGCCAAAGTTGGTGCTCGTATAATTTAAGATGTAGTATGATGTTACAATATGCATCAATATGCAGGCATCACATACAATCTCTTCCTCGCGTTTCTGCAGTCAAAGAAAAGTAAAACCAAAGGAAAGAAACTACAACAGACAGCATCGCAGAACTAATCATCTTCACGGCGCAAACGGTCTGCACGATACAGACTACTTCTGAAATAAAAGATAAAAATGTTGATAGTTGGCCTCACTGGCTCTATTGCCACTGGAAAATCTACTGTGTCCAAGAAATTGTCATCAGACTATCAAATACCTATAGTCGATGCAGACCTCATTGCTAAGCAGATAGTCGAGCCTGGAAGACCAGCATTCAACGAAATTGTGACATATTTTTCACAATATACGGACAATATCCTTTTGGAGAATGGCGAACTAAATAGAGCTGAAATTGGCAGATTGGTGTTCGGAGAGGCCAATAGAGCCAATTTGACAAAATTGAACCACATTACGCATCCTAGAGTCGGGTATGAAACCATCAAACAAGTGCTATCATATTATATTAGAGGTTACAGAATGATCATCTTAGATGTACCATTATTGTTTGAAGCAAAATATAGTCTCTATTGTGGACTGATTATAAACGTCACTTGCGATAAAAAAACTCAGCTTGAAAGATTACTTCTTAGGAACCCTCAACTTACCAAAGATGAAGCGTCTAAAAGAATTGACAGCCAGTTGCCAATGGAAAAAAAATCAAGATATTCAGACTATGTGGTAACAAATGATGGATCTTTACAAGACCTATATGCACAACTTGATGCTGTTGTTGCCGAGCTCATGCCAAGTACACTTTGTAGTTGGTTTCAGTGGTTACCATTTGTAGGATTACCTCTTGCTTTCATACGTTACGTGCAGAATTTGTTCAAGTTTAAAAAGTTTGCAAAGGATGATTGATCTGGCTGAATATTTTATAATCGGATAGCACTAATAATATGATCGATAAATTCAGCTACTGTAGCTATTTCTTTAATGTTGACATGGGTGTATACTACCTTTAGTCTCAACAGCTAAATCGTCCTTGCTGTTACCAGCCTTTGGCGTATCGTGCGGCGATAACGCTGCTTAGCTAAGCCAGAGGACCCCCGTAGACTATTTTTCCGAGGATTGTTTTAGTCTATATGGCGGAACAATACACACGTAAGCTGTGGCGGCAATATATAAATGCCACCATTCGCCCTTCCTCTTGAGCCTTTCTGTATCTTTTGACATTTACTTCTAGTAATTAGGACTTGCTGTTTTTAATCTAACAAGTTTATTTAACTATTCAATAGTTCACTTCTAGTGCGACCCAATTCACTCTTCATTATACACACCAAGCAACCAACTGAAACTAACACATAATGACTAACTCTAAAAACCCAGTCGTCTTACTCGACAAAGATCAGTTCCCTTTTACTGCCGAAAAATGGGATGAATTTGCTCAAAAACATCCAAATGTCAAACTCGTCATTAACAATGCCAAAGATTTTAACGAATTTTTGGACAAGGTCAATAATGATGCTCAATTCAAAGAAATTGAAATTATTGCTGCAGTAAAACACGACTACAAATTGGATAGCGAAGTTTTCGATAAATTGCCTAAATTGAAAGCAGTTTGCTTTTGCTCTGCTGGTTACAACCAAATTGATTTTAAAGAGGCCACTAAGCGCAAAATTCAAATTTCCAGAGTGTACGACTTGGATACCTCCACCGCCGACACCAATTTGTTTTTGCTTCTTGGAGCAATGAGATTTTACCAAGTGGGGATCAAAGATTTATTCATCCACAAAAAATTTAGAAACCCAACTCAAGTGGGGGTTGCTCCAAATGACAAAGTGTTGGGTATTATTGGCTTGGGTGCTATTGGTAGACAAGTAGCTGCAAGAGCTAAGCCATTGGGTTTTGGAAAGATCATTTATTACAACAGATCACAATTGTCAAAGGAAATTGAAGAGGAATTGGGAGTCGAATACGTTTCCAATGTTGATGAATTGGTTGAACAGTCTGACGTGATAGATTTGAACTGTGCTTTAACTAATGAAACTTACCATTTAATCAATGAAGAAAGAATTCAAAAGATGAAAGATGGGGTTATCATTGTCAATACTGCTAGAGGTGATGTTATTGATGAAACTGCATTGATAAAGTACTTGAAAAACGGAAAAATTTTATCTGCGGGGTTGGATGTTTTCCATAATGAACCAAATGTCAATTACGAGTTGGTTGAGTTGGATAATGTTATTGCGTTGCCACATTTGGGAAGTTACTCCAAGGCGACTAGAGCTAATGCTCAATTGACAGTCTTGAAAAACGTTGAGAGTTATCTTTCTACAGGCAAGTTAGTGAGCTATATAGGTGAGCAAAAGGATGTTAGCTTTGATTAGAGCACTCTCTGTAACTTGATACCATGGCATAAATATATACACTTTTTTACCATTTATCTTCAATAAATCGAATTGTTGTGATGTCTTCGTATTTAGTGATTTCTCTTATCGTGCCGCATATATCAGTGCACAGCACGTTATGCTTACATAACGACCCATGGTGGTTCTCTTACTAGCAGTTGAAACATTTTGAAGACCTTACCTTCATTGATATGTTGATTGGCATATAAGTAGCTAAGATTCACTATTATGATCTAATTAAGTTTTTCAATATTGCTAGTGCTGTGGTTAACCGATGCTGATTCGAAAGAACTAGAAGACGCTGGTTAGTACATCTATACGCATAGTCCGTGCTAATGGGTCACTGAAATCAACCTTTTTTTTCCCAGTTGGAATAACTGAAAAATAATCAATACGCCTCAGCTTCTTTTTTTGTCATTTCTTTTCTTATATCTTGGTATCTTCAATCCACCAAAACGCTTTGCCACGTAATTGACGGCCCCTAATGCAGAGTAGCGTAATATTCGAAAGAGAAACAAAAACCAACAAATTGCCAGAAGTCAAAGCACCACCAACAATTGCAATATGAGTCAAGAACACAACACCCCACATCCACTTACCCATGCATCAATTAAAGATGGATGGTTTTCTGAATTATCAGATGACTCATTTCCTGGCCAGGCTTTTAAATTAAAAGTTGAAGAGATCTTACTTGCAGAAAAATCAGAATATCAGGACATTTTGGTTTTCAAGTCAGCCACATATGGTAACGTCTTGGTGCTTGATGGTATTATTCAGTGTACTGAAAGAGATGAGTTTTCATACCAAGAGCACATTGCCCATGTACCAATGTTTGCCCATCCAAATCCTAAAAGAGTTTTGATTATTGGTGGTGGTGATGGCGGAGTCCTTAGAGAAGTTTTAAAACACGAATCTCAACTCGAAGAAGTCATTTTAGTCGAAATTGACGAATATGTTATCAATTTAAGCAAAAAGTTCTTCCCGGAAATGTCTGTTGGGTTTGAGCATCCAAAAGTAAAAGTTGTTTTGAATGATGGCTTCAAATTCTTAGAGCAAAACAAAAAACAATTTGACGTGATCATCACTGATTCATCTGATCCTGAAGGTCCTGCACAAAATTTCTTTGAACTGAAATATTTCAACTTGTTGAATGATTCTTTGACCGAAAATAATGGTATCATTATCTCTCAGTCTTCAGAAAATATTTGGCTCAATGTACCAAAGATTAAACATTTGCTTTCAATCTATAAGCAGATTTTCCCTGTGGTCCAATACTGTTACACCTGTACTCCATCATACACTTCTGGTCAATTGGGTCTTGTGGTTTGTTCGAACAACAAAAACTTTGACATTTCCAAACCAGTCAGAATATTGAGAAAAGAGGAAGAGCAACTGCTCTTCAAGTATTATAACAGCAGATTGCACGAAGCTAGTTTTATTTTGCCAAATTCAGCAAAGAATTACTTGAAATGATCAGCAGGTACTGAAGGTAAACCAAATAGTAAAAGTCTGTTGCTATCAGTATTTTATATACATTTTCACTAGATTAGAAAAGCTATAAGAATATATTATAGAGCATATTTTCATAGATAAAGCTAATGAGTAAATAACAATAATAATGCTAATAAAAATGAAAATAGTATTAAACAGAGTAATGTGAAAATGAAAACAAAAACAAAAAATCGGAAAATTATAATAAAATCATAGAAAATAATAATAAAAAAGACGAAAAAAGAAAATGAAGAAATCAAACAAAAGTAGCAAAACAAAGCTGATATTGAAAAAAAAAAATACTTGGAGCAAAAGATAAAGGGGTGTAGTTGATATGAGAAATAAATGACAACAGTTGAATAAAAAACACCAATGCAGATAGCTTGTAAAATGAAAAAAAAAAAAAAAAAATAAATAAATAAAAATAAAATATTGGGATCAAAGAGGAGGCTTATGTAGCGAAGCTCTTTTTGCTGATTTCAGCATTTTCTGAATGCTTGTCAAGGTTTTCAACAGTCTCAACGTTGATTTTTTCATCAATGCTGGAATCATCAGTACCCAATTGAGATAAATCAAAACCAGTACTTTGCAAATAATCCAAAAATGCTTTGTCTTCAGCCAACATAGCTTCAGGACTAACATCTGGTAACAAAAACAATCCCAAAAATGCTGCGAAAAGGGCTAAAGATGAACCAATATAGTATGGCGCTTGAAGACCATGCTCCTTCATAACCTCTGGAAAAACATAAGTGCCCACAAAAGCCCCAATTTTACCAATAGCTGCAGAAATGGCATAGTAACTGCCTCTGATAGAAGTAGCACCAGTCTTTGAAGCCAAACAGCCCATATTGTCACCAGCACCAAATTCACCAAAAGTCATAAACAAACCGTATAACACAGTAAAACCTGCAATGTGGTTTTTCAAAGTATGATATGAACCAGCAATAGCAAAACCAAAGATAGATTGGACAACCAAACCAATAATTAATGTGATTCTTGGACCAAGGTAGTCAGCAGAAATAGCACCCAAAAATGCACCAGGAATATAAAACAAATTAAAAACCACATTCCAACCAAATGTCTTGTACAAGTTGCTATCTGGGATAATAGTGTTTAAAATGTTAGATGAATATATACCGAATGCATAGGCACTGAAATCATAAATGAACCAGATGATGGAAACAATAGCCAATCTAAACCAATAAAATTTGATAATTTTGATGTATGGAATGGAAACCTTTTTGAATCTAGTTTTTTGATAATTTTCATTTTCCTTAAAGTTCAATCTTGAAATGAACAAAAACAAAGGCCAAATTGCACCCATACCCAAAGTAATTCTCCAAACTGGAGTCAAATGCTTTTCACCACAAATCCACAATAAAACCATTGGAACAAAAGCACTAACGACAAACCCAAAATCAATAGCAAAATTAGTGAACCAGATAAAATATCTGTTTCTCTTTTTAGCAGGAAGCAAAGCAGAAGCTTCCGCACAAGCTACAGAACCAGTTGGATATTCTGAACCAATACCAATACCCAAAAAGAATCTATAAGCCGTCAATGCAGCCAACATACCACTGACGCTACCTTTGTAACCCCAAGAACCAGCACACAAGATAGCAAAAACAATCAAGATAGAGTTGGAAATCAACATCCCAGTCTTTCTGGAAAACTTATCGGCAACGTATCCGAAGGATAACATACCAATAATGGTACCCACGAAAGCAATAGAAGAGACGTTGGAAATGGCATTGGAGTTTTTGTACTCATCAGGATATAAGATTGCCAAACATGTGGAAGCAGTGGAAATGGAGTTATTCACATAACCGTCGGAGAACAATCCGGAACCAGCCGTGATAATAGTCCAAATTTGGTCTTTTTTACTGGCAGTATTCTCAGCGGTTTTAAGCTCAATAGGACCATCATCAACATCTTCATTATTTAGTTCATTTTCGGTTTTGTTTATGATGTACTCTCTCTTGGCTTTTTCAATCCAGCCTACACTGAATTCAGAAAATGATTTAGGTATATCACGATTCCAAACGGCCATAATAATGATGTTTCAAATTAAATAGCTGATTATAAGCGTATATGTATGACAAAAGCGATTGCTCCAGAAAACGAAAACAAAATAGAAGTTGGCAAAAGAAAAAGAAGAGAAAGATAAATTTAAGCGATTTGAAAAGCCAAGACAGAACAAAAAGCAGAAGAAAAGCAAAAGCAATTGAAAGGAAATCAGTACTGGTAATATACAGAAAGAGGTATCAAGTAATAAGTAGAAAAAAAAACTTTTGAAAAAAATAGCAATTAGCTCAGTATACTTATAAATCTCCGATTGGGTGGATCAGTATGCGCACGATAAGAGCAGAAACGTGCGTGCAGCGTCAGTTCTCTCGGTAACTAGGCGGGTAACAACTGCTGGCCAATGCAATCAGCCAAAAATAGCAAAGGTTCCTTTCTTAGTGCATGCTATCAAAATATGAGGAATCGTTGACAGAATTTGATAATTCTTGTGAAAGAATGAGAACACCAGTAGCTGTGTATGGAAGTTAACAAGGCTTTACCATAACCCAGGAGCCAAACAAGAATAGATAAGAGTTGTAGCTTCTAACTAAACAGCTAACTGGCACGGCTGTCTCCAAGCAATTTGGTATTTGAGCAAACCAACATTTTGGAAAACTGCACTAGCCACTCAGGACTCTTTCACATGCGGTTTTGTTGTGCACCCACGTTGTACCCTTAAAAAGCAAAGCCGGGTCACTCCGTTTTTCTAATGGAGTATACACGGGATGCAGTCAATGTGAACTAGAAGTTTCGGTACAGCGTAAAATTTGCATGAGTATGCACACGTATGCATATGCATGCATACAGCTGTCTGGTTGGTTTTGTGGCCAGCGCCGTGGCGAATAGAAAATTGCAGGTTTTGAGCTGCTCTACAAAATACTATGAAAATTTTCCAAATGACTGACCATGTGAAAATTACAGTGCAAACTAATACGCCTAAGAGCCTCTAATATCCAGCAAAGCCGTATACTATCCATCAGAATGAATAATTACTACTGTCATTTTTTTATTTTTCACGACTTTTTCGCTTATTTGTTGAGTCTGAGTGTTCTTGGCATGTTGCGGCATTTGCCAAAATCTCATAGGCATTCATACGCAATGCCTTAAACAATATTGACAGTTTAGCTTTGGCTTTTATCTCCGACAATACTCTGGAATGAAGTTGGCAATGTATGTAGCCCAACCGTTACAGTTATTTAACAATGTTAGAAAAATCATCACGAATCCATTTATCTGGATATCGGCTGAATACCTGGAACCTTATCCTCGTAGAACTGTTTTTTATACGCCGGCTGCAGCAACACCGATTTTGTATTCTTGGAAATTAAATTCAAAAGTATTGAATGTTTTCACTTTACAATATTGAAAAAAATTGTTTCTTTGCAACAAAATCTTTTCCATCTTAGTCTCATTTAAACGATAGATAGACACATCAGTCTACTAGTAGTGTTAGGTAGATTCAGGAATAGTATAAGAGAAACGACCCAATCGGAGGAAAATACATCTCAGAGAATATTTTTTCCAATATTTGTAGGAACCACGACCAATTGTTTTGATATAATTTTGATGATAAATGGTCACGGATGCCCTTTCTGTTATTTCATAAGTCTATTCCTGACTACCAAGACTGGAAACGTGCTGACAGTGTAAATTCCAAATAATAGCATTAACTATATATGGCAGGCGCCACGATACTATTAACTCTATTGATAATCTCCAAAAGTTACCAGTTAAAGATATCCTAAAAAAAAGTAACAAATAAAAGTTTATTGATACTCGCTGACGTATATGTTTCAGAAGCTCGAGCCAAAAAGTAGAAAGAAAATAGAGCCATAATTAGATAGCCTGGTCAAAGAAGGGGAAAATATCAAAAAAGTAGTATCATAACAAAGCTGTCGGATTATGGTTGCATGTTCTCCACAAAGGAAAAACACTTACTTTTCAAAGCACTTAAGCCAAAGCCTTGACCTTATTTCTAAGTCTAATAGCTTCAAGAAGAGCACCACTGCTCCATGTCAAAGAGTAGGCACCGGTGGAATAACCGGTATATCTGTTAAGTTGTTCATTCAAGGAGCCATCATCATTAATATGATCCAAAATGACTTGCAAAAAGGAATCACCGAATGTGACCAAATTATCAGCAACCGTGTTAAATTCATCAGAGCCACTTTTAATGGTGACACTATCAGAAGACTGGTAAGCAGAATTGATGGTAGATAAATCAACAATATACTTGTTAAAAAAATCGTAGTTAATCTTGTTAATGGTAATGTCATTTGAGGCCGACTTTGCATCATAAGCAAGTTTGTATGGAACTTGGGCAGCATAGGCAGTAGCTAAGAACCATGGATTGCCTTCAGATGAACCATCACCATTGTAAACATCTTCTGGGTATCTGCCAATAGCTGCACCAGCAGAATAAGCACTGTTAACAGAGTATCTGTCTTTGTTATCCTCCAATAACAAGTAATATGATTGCAAAACATACTCATTGTCAACATCAAATGGAGTTGAGCTGCTTTCACCAATATCATGAGTCAAAAGTGGGCCAATATATGTGGCTGAATCTAGACCTTGTCTAGAGTTTTGTTGAAGCAAATCTGGGTTTTCAACAATGTGGTTAACATCAGTATTAACAAATCCACCATCACTGCCACTCAAATAACTTTCGAGGGTAGAAGCAGTCGAAGAAAGTGTGTTCGCAAAGTCGCCGTCGTCAAAACTTTTGGCAATATCGACAGCATAAGCAAGGGCTTTCTGTTGAACCAAGCTTGTAAAAAAGTGTCTGCCTTGGTTTTCCTCCCAAAGATCAAACCCAGTAGAATCCCAGTACCCTATAACATATTCCAAGTCTGGTTTGATGATATTTTTGTAAATATCTTCAGTTGAAGAAAAGTTGATATCACCTGAATCAGTCAATACTAATTTACCTTCATTTAAAGAATTGACATCATTCAAGTATCTACTGATAGCATAAGCTCTCAAAGCAGGACCATCATTTTGCGGTCTCCCCCAAGCTCCGGTGTATGCAGAACCATCTGTGTTAAATTTTGGTTCTCCCAAGCCTTTATGATTTTCATCATCAAAGCTGCCACTTGGGTTACTGGTTCTTTGAAGGTTGTAACTGGTGTTAATGTAGTACTCAACTGCCTTGGCCAAAGTGGTATTGAAGTTATTATCTTCTAGTTCAGAAAGAACTGTCAAAAATGTAATTGCGGAATCTCTGGTCCATTGGTAATAGTAGTCTGGATTAGAGGTTGATGGAGAAGCAATAACAGTACCAGGAACACCATTATTAAATTGGCCTTCAGGATAAGCAATGTTTTGTAAAAGATAGTATAAAGATACTTCTTTTTGTTTGTCCAAGAAGGTTTCCAAGTCAGTTCTGTCAACTTTATAGTTTGAATAAGCTTCAAAAGAAGGATAGGCTCTTTTGTTCAAAGGACCTTCTTGCAAAGGTAAAGCACTAACAATAGCAGCAAAGACGGAAAATAAAACACCGAATTTCATAGCAAATAGAAGTTTCAGGAAGGTAGCAAAAAAATTTGAAAAAAGAAAGTTCTGTTTTTATTGATTTTGTTTGAATATTTTTGATATATAAAGATTATATTGTGTAAAACTGTAGAAAATGAGGTGATGTAGTAAGTATTTATACCAATTTCTATTTACCAAACCAAGAGAACCTCGCCGCTATATTGAAGACACGCTTATATTTTTTGAACACTTCCAAAAAAGTGCTATGGCATAATGTTGTGATCTACGATGTGTAGTCATAATCAGTTTAACCCCTCGGAACATCTTTTATCCTTCGAATGCGCATATTGACTGCAGCGGCGCCTTACTGCGGTCACCTGCGACATGCCATTTGACGCACCCCGGGCGGGGGAAAGAATTAGAAATCATCTACAGTGCATTGTGCATCACACTGCGTTCGGATTATTTCATTAATAGCAAGACAGTTGAACAATTGCCACAATGTTTATTAGTGATCGCAAACAGGAAATACGAACGCTTAAAAACGGATTATTATTTTATTGTATTAATATAATAGACCGTTATTTTATTCTTCGGCAGAAAAGTTTTGGTATTAGAACAATAAATGTTCATTCATGCCATTTACAAAATTATGCTTAAAAAAACCTGTTTTCTATCAATTTTAGAGAAAAGTAAAGCTAACGCTCTATTCAGCAAATGCAAGAGATTCCAGTAGTTGCAGGTCTAAGGAGTAGTGCATCCCGGGCAACCAACTTCAGAATAGGCGTTTTCTGAGCCTCAATCGCACTGCACTCGAGGCAAAACACAAGTTGCTAGTGCATGGCACAATTTTACGAACCACTATTAGTTTTAGAATAATAGCAGAAACAGAAAATCATTTAAAAAAATTTGTTTTCAATGTCCCCACACATTAAACTTAGCTCCATTTAGTTTTTGTTGGAGGGGGTGAAGTTGTTCTGTTTTTATCATTTAGTGATGTAACAAATTCGCGCCCCATGGTAGATGCTGATCATCCGCGAAGGAATATTTTGTGTCTCAAAAACTAAATTGCAAAATTCATTACAGGGTCCCCTCACCAGTGAGAGTTTTCTAACTGTAATGGTACCCTGTCCCTGGAACTGAGATTCGTACTTTATTTATTACCAAACTTGATATCCATAGTTAAGTTGCAAATAGTGCTAACCCTGACTATGATTTTTCCAACCATGATAACGGCTTTTGCCCTCGGCTTTTGACATATTACATGTATGGCTTACAACTAAAAACAGAGATGGCTAAACCTCACCGCAAATCCTCAAAAGCACTGATCACGAATACCCACTTTTTCCTAATGCTAAAAAGAAATGTTTCTTGGCATTCCCCGAATAGAGTTGCATGCAGGCCAGCATATCTGTATGATTTTTGATCATTAGAGTAGCTAATGGCTATTTTAAAACTCATAAATGACGAATACTGTAATTAATGTAAATATGCACCTAAAAGCTTGGCACAAGGATAACATAATTAGTAATTCTCCGGTAAAATTCCATCATAACAAACACTCTCATGACTTACGGACGAGGGGATGTCGGGAATTGCTTCGCTTCAGATTTTTCTGCAAGTAAGCTCCAGGCTGATTTCCAAAAGCTGTTTTTCCGGATAGTGGTATAAACATATCCGTGATAGTACCAAAAGTGTTAGAGTTAAGGGAGGAAATAGGAAATATTAGCGTATAATTTTGCAAAACTTATGATCTTCGTTTTTCCGTTGGTATAATGTATACAGAACAGATCTTGTGCTACGAGTCAGTTACTAGTAATGGTCTAATTGTTTCACTATTTATGTAAAATTTTTAGAATGCATCATGCTTTTAATATGATGTTTGAACGGAAAATGCTTTTGCTTTCAGTTGAAACTTAAACGTATGCAATGAAATATGTGTATTTTTGATGAACAATTCCCCCATTTATTAGCATATAAAACAGTTTCAGAAAACATTTATAACCTCAACCAATAAATAACTTTCATTATTATCCGATTCTCTGCTGTCATTTGAATAATCTTTCCAATAGCGACCAATCGGTTCACTTAATATAGGTGCATGTTGATGAATTGGTTTCCCTTTTAAACAACATATGATGATAGTAAATTGTCAAGAATTGATAAAAGCGAAACAATTCATTTATTACTAGCCTTCTTAGAAAAACGGGTTTTGTTGCTGATTTAGTTAAACTGCTGGTAGATGATATAAAGCATAGGGGAAACTTATATAAGTGAAACCCTACTTGCCCGCTTTGGCCC
>JXWR01002902.1_pt1 | contig 19698 bp, 10 predicted proteins | sample 315541 | NCBI WGS metagenome assembly JXWR01 (sample SAMN03273951, study PRJNA271842) | soil metagenome | isolation source: rice field ambient CO2 | place: India: CRRI Experimental farm Cuttack,Odisha-753006 | collected 2013-12-17
TTTTTTTTTTTTTTTTTTTTTTTTTTTTCCTTTTTTTGATTTTTCCACTTTAACCGTTCCTGCAGGACACGCTGTACATTGATCTCGATGCTCGCTGATCTCGAAAGGGTAAAGCATTATGTTATAATGGTGCGAAAGACTACAAAAAATCTTAAAAGTACATGCTCGTTATCGTTAAAATGCGTGAAATGAAATGCCAGGATTATGTACAGCATAAACAAAGTGAACTAGCTGAACGTAAAAAAAAATGAAAAAGAAAGTTAAAACTAAAAAATGGAACCAGAAGAATCAATGAATAAATGAATAGTAGATATTGAAAAAGTAGAAGAAAGTCTATATCAGTAACACAAGAATGCCTGAAATTGGGTCAAGATGCATAATCTTAGAGCAAAGAACCTGATCCCCAACAATAAGCTCCTTATCATTAGCCTGCAATTGAATATCAACATAAGTTCCAAGCTCCATGCAATAGCCAACCGCCAATGATGGATGTTCGGCACTTTGTGTTACCACGCACTTGAATATAAATACAAATGCAAAAACACTATCCTCTTTTTGTATTTCTTGTTCAAGCCACCGAAGAGTCCAGTAACGCTTAATCTTGTATGATAATTCATTCACCACGATGTTTCGCGGATGAATGAATTCATGATATATGCTACCCAATTGTTTTGCCAAAAGTGGTGATTCGGAAAAACCTTTAATGTTTAAGTTATTCACAATTGTCAAATTTTTCTTCTTTGACGTTGAGTCTTGCGTTGCCTTTTTATTAAGTGAGACTATTATTTGCCATTGGTTGATAAGCTGTTCTAGTTCACTGAATGGTGAATTAACCTTGACATAACCGTATCTGATGCCGAGCTTTCTATGAGCAAGGGAAGTATACTCTGAATCATCAACTTTTTGTTGTCTTGTAGCTTCAAGGATTTTGTTATTCAAATCAGCTTCAAGTTCATTGCCGGGATCAAATCCCACTTTTGGCATATCCAAGTAACTCAAAGCTGAGAAATATGAAGTAGGCAATGCGCGCCCTCGAAGTTTTCCAAATAGAAAATGCTCATAATCGTAAGCTTTGAATCTCGGAAGCATGTAATTTTCAGGTACCACTTCTCTATAGTCGTTTGCAGCGTTACCATTTTGTACTAAATTTTGAGAATGATGATTTACTGGTAATTTGTTCTGTATAGCGTATCTTGCAGCGACTTCATTAACCAAAACTTTAAGCTCTCGCAAAAACATAGCTGTACTGTCTTCCATGCGATGTGAAGTATCGTATGTAACTTGAGTGAAGCTGCCGGCGCCATTCACTTCAATTTTAGGGGCTTCGAGATCAATATCCGATTCAAGAGCATAATCTCCATTTCTAAGCATGTTTCTTCTTTTACAAATCGAATAAACACTTCTAATGGCTTCTTTTTCAATTTTTCTTAACTCAAAATCCCGAACGCTAGTTTCAGACTGGCTGAAAAGTCCAAAAAAATCAAGTTTATCTTCTAAAACATCCAGCAATAGCTCTTCATCAAGTACTTTGACAGATTTCAAGAATTCTAGCTTGATATTAATCTTTAGCTTGTCGAAATCAAACAGATCGTCACGCCATGGATCATACTTGAAAGAGAACGTTATACAATTAAACCCTTTATTTTCAATTGCGTCATTACTATTCGCACCATTTTCAGCAGCTGCTGCATTTGTTTTGAAAGCAAAATTATTAATTATGCTTTTTGGAAGGAACTCTAGCGTTCCATTCGGAGCCTCAAGTCTCCTCCCGTTCAAGAGTAAATGATACAATAGCTCTGACTTCGGATGAATAAACGATCCAATATCAGGAACATGGATATTTACCGTCAAATTACGCTGATCAACGTCACTGAATGAAATCGCCATTTCTGACATGCCGCCATGGCCCAAGTTTGAAGGCAACCCATAAACAGTTTTGTTTCGTACATATCTCAAATGGCTAAAATTGTCATTATGAAGTTCAGCATCGTTAGCAAATGAGTAAGTATCTTGGAAGGCCAAATCTTCGTTAGTTTTGCTAGTTGAAACTAACTGAGAAATTGTAGCGACTGATTGACTTTGGCCTGGTGTTTTGAAAGATAGAAAATTATTTGATAGGTAAATGTCTGTGTCGTCCTTATAAATGCCAAAATATTGAAGAAACTTAAATACCTGTCTTTGAGTGATGGGGGACTGTAACTTCAATAAACCGTCAGGTCTCGTTGTGATCTGATGCAATATGTTTTCAAGTTTTGTAGCTACAAGCTGATGTGGATACGCAATATAATACTTAAACAAGTTGATAATCGAATCGTAGACTTCGTATTCCTTGTGATTCAAGAATACCGAATTATTTAACCATTTGTAGAATTTGTTGCTTTCGTTAATATCATTATTGAGCAAATCATTCACTTCCTTAACAAATACAGAAATATTTTCCTGAAACTTCTCCTCATTTAGCACTTTATTTACAAGTAACGAGTTCTGTATTGAGTTGGCCATAATGGCTGCATTGGGACATGAGTTAGAGTATTGGTTGTCTTGCAGAGGAGCAAAATTGTTTTTGTTCAATACAAATATGTATCTCTCGGGCCTACTGGATATTATAAAATGCACTGATATGTAGATTTGCAACTTGTTGAGTTTGTTTTTGCTAAGTAAAGATTCTTTCTGTGAAAAATACAGAAGTTTGGTAGAAAAAATTGGTAATTCGTCAATATAGTCATCAACTGTGAGACCATTAAGTGTATTGTGCCGTGCGAGTTTTGAGAATGCAATATCATCAAAGTTCCTAGCATCGAGTATTTTCACAAGGTTGACTGACCCTTTGATCAAGTATAGTAGTAAATGTTGATATAGCAGTGAGTTTTGCTGGCAGTGTTGGTTGCCATTGTTTCCAAACACCAGTTGTATCTTTTTGGGATCAAATACCGCATAAAGATGGAAAGATATGTCAGTGGCTCTAATTTCCTCAACTTTGCCTTCAATAGTGAATATTTTTATTTTTGAGAGACTATCTTTGAAGTTGCCTATTTGTTCCCGAATCACAATTCCAAATCTAATCTCATTATCAAAGGTCCTTGCTTCCACTAACGACCCAAGCACTGGCCTTTTATGAAAATTCTCGGTATAGTTGTATTTTTGGTCAATAAGTTGTTTAAATGTTTGTAAATTTAAATTGTAAACTAAAGGTTTGAAAAGGTGCTCTGGATTGATTGTCGAATCATTGAGGATTTTGGAACAATAGCTAGCGCTCGATCTAAAGTTCTGATTTCGCTGTCGAGAAAATGCGTCAACGTTATCAGTATGCTCAACATACTCGATATCGTCATCTTCCTTTGAAAACAAATTTCCTGAGATTTTTAAAGATTCTTGGGAGTTTCCAATTGAATCGCTTGGGAAAAAGCTTTGACTGGATAGATCGTGTAAAACAGAAGACAGAATAGCTGCAGGCTTCACTGTTTTCGTTTCGTGGGAGTCATTAGACAGCACAGATTTGCGCTCTGCCTCGGCCAAGTTTTTCTCAAAATAATTCCCGTCTATTGGGTGATTTGATTTAATTAGCCTTGTATGTGAATTGAAGCATCTTTGATGAAGCACTTCGTATTTATAAAGTCTCGTAGGTCGGCGATAAAGTGAAGGCCAACACTGATACTGCAGCACGCTTTGCAAACAATCTCGCACAAAGGGTAAAATTTCTTTTTTTGTTATTTGAAAAGCCATAATAGCATTATATGAACATGTTGGTATGAGTGTTTATTTATTCAGGTAGTGGTTATTAATGATGGCTCTCCTCTGAGCTGGGGTAGAAACGCATTGCAATATTTTTTTCTCCCATACAAAAAAAAAATTACGCCGGAGCCTAAAACGATTTTTTTAAAAACAAAAAATAAAAAAAAAATAAAAAAGGGAAGCATCCCACATGCATGAAGCTGCATTTGCTATGAAGTAAGGATGCTCAGAACTGCTGAAACCTTTCAGACCTACCATTTTGACAGAACGTTTGGCATCGCCCATAAGGGGGGTGCAATTCCAAGCTTTCTAAATATCCGGGGTTAACCAAAGGAATACTTGTCGGTGAAGCTTTTGAAATGTCGCACTATCCCATATTTTGCATCCCAGTGCACTCTGTTATCTACTATACTATAAAAATACAAAACATTTAATTAACCATTATGTACATATCTACTTCCATCTTTGAATCACAACCGAGTGAGCCAATTTAGCCTCCTGTATACTGATCTCCTGATCTGTTATTGGTTTAACTGGATATGGCAAAGACAAGAAGTATTCTCTAGAGTCTTCCAAAATTTTATTAACAAAGTCAAACACTTGCTTAACAGGACCAGTTTTGTCAACAACAACTTTCAACTTTCTTCCATCAGCCAATCGAACTTGGACTACTGTGTCATTTTCATTGCTTGGCTCTGGCTCTTTAGCTGACCCGGTTGCTTGTTCTAAAGACACTTTTTCTTTTCCGTGATCTGACATAGGTTCACTGTAGACTTCACCGGGAACTGGAGATCCCAAACGATGGCCCTGGCCAGAGAATTTCAAACCGGATTTTTTTGGTGGTTTGTAATTTTGATCAGATTTTGTTTTAACTTCAATGTCAACTCTTTGGCCTGGTAACACATTAAATAATCCCAATGGCGCATTGCCTTGTTTCATTTGTGCCAAATAATTTTTGTTTTCTGGATCGTCGAATCTGTACAATGGACCATCATCAATTGAGAACCCATCTTTCCAAAATGTGCATGTTCTTTTGACTTTTTCCAAGACATCTGGTCTTTCTTCAGCAATTCTTTCTGAAGGACCTTCTTCAGAGCCCAATCTGTAGCCGCCCCCGTAAAATCTTTTGGTTGCTGCTGGTTCATCATCAAAACCACCGCGTTGGGCAGTTTCAGCAGCCTCGTGGAGAATATCTTCCACGAGGCTTCTTGCTCTGTCTTCTGGAGGTTTCTCGACTTCCAAACCTGACTTTTCACCGCCAGTGAAGAGGTTCTTCTCATCATCGCTGTCCTCGCTGTCTGGTCTGTTCAAGTCCGAAAGAGTTCTAAATTTTTTATCAGTTTTCTTTGGCATTGTATACTGAGTCTATGAGAAGTAGCTTCTTGGGTTATCCTTCTATATCAAATCTTGAATCAGAAAGCTCTGGATGGATGGTCGTTGGAAGTGGTACCACTGGTGCCAGAGCATCGACATTTGCCTCCAGCGCTTTGTCTGTGCGGATTGCCATCCACAAGCAGCAGCAGAGCGCCCTCAGGGCCGGATCACCCTCGTTTCTGTGTCACCCGGCCGTATACTCTCAACTCAGAAAATTTAAGTAAACAAATAAATAAACAAACAGTATAAAGAAATCGCCAGCTCAGGCATAAATAGTTTCATTGGTATCTAAAGATCCACTCAAGAATCCACTAGGCCCCAGGAACCATGTCTTACAGAAGCCCTATGAAGAGTACTCCCAGTGCGTACTCCGCAACTTCTGCTCCTAACAATCTTTCGTTAGTTCATAAACCCCTGATCAACGAGATCAACGACTCCAGAAAAAGACAGACCAAAAGAGATGAGGTACGTTAAGAGCTGTGGATCGAGAATTACACGAAAAAAAATTTTCTACTCAAAGTGTTAAGACTTTCCACTAACCAGCTAATACATAGGCTATAAGACGAAAGATTGAGAATGACTTGTCTAAAAAGAGAAGAGAGATTTCTTCAAGAAACCTGAAAAAGTCTGCCAGGTACAAAGGCACTCCAGGCACCGTGCTGTCATTAAGACCAAGTGAGCCAATTCTTTGCAAGACCTCCACAACTGCCTTGGAAGCATCCCGCTTAATGAGCGCTAAAAGAGAAAATTGTATCCTTGTTGTTGATGACCGCAAGCGTTTAGTCGGTATTTTCACTGCTAAGGATTTGGCATTCAGAGTTGTTGCCAGTGGGAAAGTGGCTGCATTTGTGACGGTAGATGAAATCATGACAAAAAATCCAATGTGCGTAGCCAATGATACACAAGCATCTGAAGCATTAAACTTAATGGTCCAAAGAGGCTTCAGACACTTACCAATTTTGGATTCTGAAGGACAAGTGACTGGTGTTTTAGATATTACAAAATGTTACCAAGAAGCCATGGAAAAGCTTGAAAGAATGTACGAGTCTTCTAAGAAACTTTATGACGCTTTGGATAATGTCAACCATGAAATTGGTCTTGCTCAACAGCCATTCCAAGTTGTCAAGTATTTCGAAAATTTGCAAGAGCTCATGGGTGGTCCAACTTTGGATACTGTTTTGGATGATGAAACAACTTTACCGGTGTACATCAACGTTAAATCATCAGTATATGATGCAGCAGTCATGATGAAGGACAACAGAACTACGGCTATTTTGGTAAAAGATTCCAACAATGAAGAAGTCTCGGGTATTTTTACTTCAAAAGATGTTGTGTTGAGGGTTATTGCTGCCGGTTTAGATCCAAAAACATGCAGTGTTGTTAGAGTAATGACTCCACAACCAGATTGTGCATCAAAAGATTTAACAATCCATGAGGCCTTAAGACAAATGTTTAACGGGCACTATTTGAATTTGCCTGTTGTTGAAGACAGTGAAATAATTGGTATTGTGGAAGTGTTGAAGTTAACATACGCAACATTGAACCAACTTAAAGCTGTGAAGTCTGGGGATGATAACGATAATCCTATTTGGAATAGGTTTTGGACAGCTCTTGATGATTCAGACTCGGTTCATTCAGACTCCTTTTCTCATCCTGGAAGTGGCACTAATCCTACTCAATATTCTTCTGCATCACACCCACATAACGAGCTTGTGCCTTTGAGTTCTGAAATTCGCCCTAATGACTCTATTTCATGCGCTAACGAGCCTGCTTCTTATGATGATGCAGGCTCTTCGGTTGTTGGTATGGAACATGAACATGAAAATGTCAGATCACATTTTTCCGAAGTCAACATCAAAGAAACCGCTTTTAGTTTCAAGTTCAAGTCGCCCTTGGGAAGAGTTCATAGAATCACTTTGAAACCTAAGGATGGCATTGATACTCTTAAATCATTGATTGCACAGAAATTGCATGACAGTGAACTCAAGCTTTTAACTGCTTCCAATGGAGCATTAGATGACGATTCGGATGATGACAGTGAAGTAGCTTTTCTGACAGCAGGAAGTAAAAGTGAATTTAGTGGCTCCTCTCCAAAATTTGCTATCTCCTATAAAGATGATGAGGGAGATTTAGTAGCTATAACCACTAATCAAGATTTGACGGATTGTGCTACCATCAGCAAGAAGCTACGTTTGACAAAAGCTGATCTTTTTGTGCATCATCCTCAAGCTTCTCTAGAAACAATTCTCGGTGACCCAAAATCAAGAAAAGCTCAACCACAGCAACCCATTATTTATTCGCAGCCGGTTGAAAAAGAATTGATTCCTGGTGTGCCTAATCAACTTATATTACCAGGGGCCATCCTCACATTAGCAGCATCGATTCTTGTTGTTTTCACCTTTAGCAGACGCTAAGTGAGAAGTGAGTTATTTTCTCTTTTTTCTTTCTATGGCCTATATTTGGAATTTCTGTTAGGAATTTGTGCAAGCCAATAACGTCAGATCGCCGGTGCTTTATTTATTTGATTTTTCTTTAACTTTTTGCTTGTCGTTCTCCTTTTAATATTACTAATATCATACTTTTTCTTTTGATTCAAATATCATTATCTTTGCATTTCATTTTCATTTTTTCTCTCATTAGATAAACACTTACACTTTGAATAGAAAGCCGATAAAGCCTATAATTCCCTAACTGTTTCAAGTGATTTTTTCTTGTTTATATTTTCAACTTCTCATACCGCATATTACTAATTCCAATATATCTTTTTAACTCCTACTGCATATATGTAATAAAGTCGTGTGTTTAAGTCCCATAATAATAGACTTCCGTGAGTAATTTGTACTATCATTTTGGAAAGCCGCTTAGATTAATACAAACTTCAATCGGTTCTAGAAATGATCTTGGATCAAGTGCATGTCAAAATTCTGAAATTGCGCGCAACTTGTCTTCGCACGTGCCTTTGTTTACTTTTCTGTTTTTGTTTACCTAATTTGTTTTGGCTTTGAATTTGCGAGTTTCGAATCAAACATTAACATATCTTAAAATTCTTTCTAGTACTGATTTCGACACGAACACATTCTTTATACGCTCTTATAAAGCCGGAAATTAAGTACTGACACAATATCATGTCCGAACTGCATAGACTTTCACCTGCTAAAGGCGAAGGTAAGCGCTCTCTCTCCCCATCTCGAAAAGAGTCCTCAAGGCCCTCTCTATTACCAGTTAAATCAGATCCCGAGAAGGTCAACTTATCACCCATCAAAAAACGTCAAAGGATAAACGATATTTCATTTAACAGTATCAGACTGCGATACTTGAATTCAGTAGGGAATACAACCGAATCGTCTATTATCAGTAGCGGTGCTCGTTCTAGAGATAATACTAGCCCTGCTCGTCCCAGAGATAACATCAATGATAACATCAATGACAGCATCATTTCTAGTTCAGCATCACCTGCTCATAAGCAGCGAGTAACTTCAGATCCGTCAAACACACCAGTAGTATCGAAAGAATCTGCAACAACTGCAGCTGTGGAGGAAACCCAAAGTAATAGATCAAGACCCGGATCACCAACCAAGAAAAATATCGGAAAGTTTAACTTCTTAACTGACATTGAAGTTAGCAATCAGATTCAAACAATTGTGAATAACGAAGTCATCTTGAAAAATCTTTTGTTGTCAATTGTCTCCTCGGTAAAATCATCAAAGGAAAGCTTACAAGAGCTTAGCAAAAACTCACAAAGCAAAAATAATGAGCTCACCAGCATTATCAAGAGTCTTACAGATTCCAAGAAGTCAATGGAGTCATCTTCAAAAGAGTTTAAGACTCTATTTAGACAATTAAATGAGAAGTCAGATGAAGACAAAGAAGCTAAAAAGCTTATGAACTCAATTACCATATCATTTGATAAATTTCAACCAGTGCTTGAAAGCCTCAGTAAAGATGGAGGGTTCTCTAATGAAAAGCAAGTCAAGATGACATACGATATTATCAAGGCAAACAGAGCTGAAGCATTATCTATCATCAATGAAATTAGTTCTTGGAAAAGTTCACAAGATGAGTTCTTAAAAAAACTACAAACAAAAATTGCTAGTGGAGTGCTGAAACCAGATACTACAAAAGACACATTTGTTTTATTGAGTAATATCAATCAACTTATTGAAGAAAGGTTTCATCTGAACAGTGAAAAGGAAAGAGCCCTTTTCAAAGATTTTGATGCAAAAATTGACTCAATTTCAACTATGCTTCTGACCATTCAAGCCAACACAGCATCAAACCAAGATTTGTCAAGTTTAGCAGATATTTTCACTACCAAAGTTTCCCAAAAGCTTAATGATATCGAAGAAACCTTACTTCAATCTAAATTTAAGAATGAAGATGCAGTTTTTAGCCTTGCGGATGAATTAAAGCAGGAAATGAAAAAACAACTCGTCGAAAAACTAGTTACTGATGAAGATATGAAACTTTTGAATGACAGACTTAACAAATGGTCCAGTCAAGTTGATAAAAATATCAGTCAGTTGCTTGTGAGCTCATTAAACTCTAAATTTCAAAAGTCACTTTCCGAAACCATTAAAGATGTTCTTGTCAAGGATTCGCAAGCTTTACACAATGAGTTAACCTCAGACAGAGAAACCACAAAAGAACTAGTAAGAAAAGAATTACAGCGGTTGGAAACAGACTTAAAAAACAATCTTACTACCCAAATTAGCAAAACTTTTCAGTCTCAGTCATTTGAAAAAGCGACTGCTTCCAAAAATGATCAAGAAATCAGTCTGTTGAAAAAAGAATTGGAAAATCAAGCTTTGCAAACTCAGATCAAAGATCAGAAAATACTTGAGTTGCAACAAATTATCTCCAAGTTAAAGAAATCCATTGGAGATCTAGAATACGCTGATAAAGTTGAGAAATCAATCACAACATTGGAAACCAAAAGCGCCCAACTAAAGTCTGAATTGGCCTTTTTAAATGAAACTTATAGATCAAGGTACGAGGACTTTGATAACTTGCTAAAGAAACATAATGACCTTATGACAAATTTCAACAACATGATGCTTGACAAATACAAAAATATTTTTGGCGCCTCAGCTATGGTATTGCTTAACAAAAACAATATAGATTCAAACATTACTTCGGCAGCTAACTCGCCTTACAATAGCCCATCCAAATCTCTGAATGGGCCCAAGGTTTCGAAAAAAGTTTTATCACCAATAAGGAATAGAGTTGTAACTACCACTGATTCCCTAAATGTTGGAAAAAGAAAAGGCACGCTTGGAGAGACTTTAAAAAACGAGAATAGAAGAGGAACAAGAAACTTTTCCCTTAATCTTGAAAATACACAAGAAGAGAAAGAGAACTACTAAAGGCGTTGTTTCCTTTTTTCTATTTCCTTTTTTTAATTTTGTGTTTGTTTTTTTTTAATCTGGTACACACCAAGTCTACACTTTTTTTTCCGCTATTACTTTGTTTATCTTTTTCTTATGCTTTTATTTTCATTCTACTTTGATTTCTTTCTCCTCGTTTGTCATTTGTTGGATTTTACTTTGTGTTCTTTATTCTTATTTATTTGTCGTACCTTTTTTTTGTCTCGGTTCAACTATTTTTGCTAATTTTTTTATGGCGCTTCAAGCTTTTATTTTTTTTTTTTTTGTTTGATTTTACTTTTTTGTTTTTTAGGCTTTGTGATGTTGCTTGTTTATATTTTCAAATTTCATTTATCATTTCTTTACCTCTTACGCAAATACTAAGCTGAATATTTTCAATTAAGAGAAATTATTACGTCTTTCAAAAAAACAATTATTATGTCAAATTCATTATGCTGTATTATTACTATTATCATTGAGTTGTAAATTGTTGACAAGTTTATTTTTAAGCAGCTTTTTTGTCTTCGTTGTCCTTTAAGAAATCGCTAAAAATATAAAGTTAGTAACATATTTATGAAAACAATTAGCCCACGACAAATCAAATACTTACTTCAAGACTTTTTCAACATCAATGTCATCACCACCATTAGCTTTGCCAGCAGCAGGAACGGCTGGCGCTTCAGTAGGAGCGTCTTTTTTACCAGAGCTAGAGTAGACACCAGCGCCAACAGCGGCACCAATGGTACCAGCAGATAACTAAAAGGGCATTAATGTTAATAATTGATCCTATGATTATCTATGAAACTCTATAAGCAGAAATCATTTCAAATGTACAATTGCGTCTCAACGTTTCGCAACGCCTTTTTTGTTTTTTGTTTTTTGTTTTTTGTTTTTTGTTTTTTGTTTTTTGTTGTTTTTTGTTTTTTGTTTTTTGTTGCTGCTGAGACCATTGATGATTGATCACTAATCATTGATCGTTGCTGACGTTGACAATGATCTACTTCAATTGTAAAATGAATAAATACGTACAGCCCAAGCAGGAACTTTAGCACCTAAGATTCTGTAAAATGAGCCCATTGTGAAAATATCTGAATATTATTAATTTTTGTGTATAGTAAAGAAAATAGGAAGTAGAAGAATTGACTAGACAATTATTATGTTAGTTATGTACCGGCTATTTCAATACAGGGTCTGTATTGCTGTTTCTATCCTGTACTATAGTAGACAGAGAGATGCTTTTTTAAAGATACGGAGAATTAAACGCAAGCTCTGAGTGGATGGAAAGCGGGCGGGTAAATGCTTTTCAAGCAAGTGTGTCCCACTGCCGTGGGTTCATCAACTTCAAATATATTCAATTCAATTTGGCTCAACTCAATCTAGTTCAGTTCGAAATGGAAACATATATGTTCACTTAATTTAATCATCCAACACTTTTGCTTCAAGCCAATAGTGATCTGCTTTGTACCGTTTCAAAAGCTGTACTGCATCCGCATCAGTGCTCACTTTATGAGTACTCCATTTTTGAAAATGAAATTCTAGTAATTGGCCCTCCCATACTAGTCTGCATTGATTTCCAGCTAATTTTTCTATAATTCCTTGTGTTGAAAATGAAGGAGTTGTGGAATTGCTTCTGACGTTGATATCGCCATCACTATCACCATCGCCAGCATTTTCGGGGAGTGTTTTGGGGGCCGGATACTGCTGCCAATTGATTCTATCAAGCAACAAGTGCTTATACTTATTAATTGAATTTACCGGGCCCTCGACAATCACCAAACTGAAATCTGTGTTATTGATTAAACAGACTCCGGATAATTTATGTTGTTTAGCGTTGATATCAACTTTAAAAATATGTTGATTGCTCACCAATTTATCAATTCTGAAAACCGCTGAAAATATACCTTTCTCGGCAACATTTTTTTCCCATTTTTTCTCGACCTTTTCATGCTTTTGTTCAGCAGTTAATTTTCTTGCTTCGTTTTCTGCAAGATGTCGCAATCTTCTCTCCTCGACTTCTTGCCTTACTCTCATTTCCACAGCTGTTGGATCTCTGATTGCTTCATTTGTCAAGACATTCATTAAGTTGCTTAGCTTCACTTTTGGCGGTGGTGCTGCATCGAGCCCCAATCTGATTCTGTCTTGTTTCTCCTTGTGTTGTTCCGCTCTTCTATTTTTTCTAATCCGTTTCAATTCTTTCTTTGTTAAGAACATTGGCTTTGGAGGCGGTAAATGTTTTTCCCATGGTGCATTTATTGGCACAGGATGCTGAATGTAACTAGTAATTGGAGTTTCCTCCTCATTTGCTAGTACAAGGGCCTCACTGTTGTCTTGAACTTGGGCCTTTGTATCATCAATATTCTCATATGTCTTGCCTTTGTAGAATAATGCTTCATCCCACCATTCAACTCTAGGAGGATATGGTTTCTTGTATGCGCTTTCTCTTATTGCTTCATCTGGATCTAAGCCCAATTCAGTAATCTTTTGAGCTTCTTCCTGTTCTATTTTAGCTAGCTCTTGTTTTTCTCGTAGACGCTCTGCTTGCGCAATATATTTACCCTTTTCATTGAACACTAGCGCTTTTCTTTTCTTTTTTCTTTCATCAGAATTTATACTAGCTGGATCAAAATATGGATTAAGTGCTGTTCTGGAAACACCAGGTTGCAATTTTTGCTGTAATAGTGGGTTAACTACTTCTGGCTTTTTTTCCGTGTTTGGCTGCCTGTCTTCCACGCTTTTGATCTCTCTCAACAATGGATGAATCTTTGCACTTCTTAGTCCCAATACAGGCTCCCCTTTATTGTTCTTCTCATAATTTCTCGGCTGCTCTGTGGATTTTCTGGCGCTGTCTATCTTTTCCTGGGCTTTTCTTTTTGCCTCTGCTATCCGGTCATTCAAATTTTTGGCTGCTGGTTCGTTGTTTTGCTTCTGCTTTTTGGCATTCTGCCACCCATTATTGTTAAGCTTTCTTTTTCTATTTGAGTTCATATTGACATGCCACTTTTTATCTAAATGCCTTTGGTTGAAGTACTGGTGCTGATGCAACGTCCTTGATTGAGACCTCATTACATCACTGCTGTCTATTCATTTGCCATTTCGCGCGTATTATGATAAAAGAAAAATTATATTTGTTATGTGCCCTGCTGCAGAGCATCATCGAACTTGCATTAACAGACATTAAGAAAAATATATAAAACAAAAAAATTTCAGGATTTTGCCCTCGAGGAAGCGAATATTCACTTTAAAGCTGTCAAAAATATTAATTCACAATTAATAGTAAAAACAAATATTTAATATGATATACATTATCGAGCATATGGAAGCGGGTTTCACCGAGTGGGTGATTTTGGAATACAGTCAAATTATTAGAGACTTGGGTGCCAAGAACTTGCTCTTGACGTCCTTGCCTAAAGCCACCACTGAGGCTGACATCCCACAAAAATTGAAAGATCTCGGGTTACAGTGGACAACCAAAGAATTGACCCAAATTACCAACCAAGACTTTGATTTTGTTCCTTCTTCAGGAATTGAAGTTGCCAAAACATGTTTGTTGGATCCAAGAGCAGATGAAGACTTGGTGCCTGAAGACGGGGCAAAATTTGATTTTTTTGTCTTTGGAGGTATTTTAGGCGATCATCCACCAAGAGATAGAACTAAGGAATTGAAAATCAAGTATGGGCTCCAAGGGAAGCGTTTAGGCGACAAGCAAATGACCACGGACACTGCTATCAGAACCACGCAGATAATTATAGAGAAAAAGACCAAATTTGAAGATATTAAATTCATTGACTATCCAGAAATTAGATTCAGCAAATACGAAGCCACCGAGATGCCATTTAGATATGTTCTTGACCAGGAAGGAAACCCAATATTACCAGCCGGAATGCTTGATTTGATCAAGAAAGATTCTGAACAAAGCATCGATGACTTGCTTTGACCAAAAAGATTTATCGTGAAATGATTTCTTGCCGATAGCTCCTAATTCGTGCTTGTACCTCAGTATTGCTCTTTAATCCATACTTCTAAGTTTTGTTGTCTTTTATATTTTGGCTGCTTTTTTCAGTTTCGTAATAATGCTCTTTACTGTTATATTCTTCTGTTGTAGTAGATGTTATTAGTTTGCTTATAACCTACATGTGTCTTTATGTACCGTGCGTGGTTACGGTGCCCTGTGATATGCTTTTTAATATTAGGCTACAAAGCCAAAGCTGCATTTGACAGTAACTGAGAAACTTCTTTTTTTGCCGTCGTGAGAGTCAAATCAAACATTTAGAACCATGGGTGAAGATCAGAAACCAGTAGACACCTCAAACTTATCACAAATTGACCTCAATAAAATCAAAGGAGTGGTGGATCAAGAATTTGATTTGGAAATACTACTTAAGCACAAAGATTTGAGTCTTGTTGAAAATGAGATAGGAAAGGCTGAAGCACAGCTAACGGTACTAAAAAAATTTTACGAAGACAAAGCTAAAGAAGAAGCAGAAACAAACAGACGAGGAAGAAGGAAAAACTTATCGGCTAATAGTTCTAAGAATCTTGAAGAGCCTAGCGAATACTCCAAAAAGTACACTCAGCTACTATCGATATTGAATAATGGTGGAAGCGGCACTATTGCTCCAAAAAAGAGAAAACAAGAAACTGTCTATTCACCAGTATCAAATGGCTATATGCAAACAAGATCGCAATCTTCAGCTCTTCGGCCAGTGGCAAGAATGAGGCCTTCTATTAACTCTGTTGAATGCAAGTATCAACAGCAAAATAAGTGTATTTGCAGGCGATCGGATAACGTTCTTGTCTCTTTACAATGTCCAAAATGTGCCAAAAAGGACTTTTTATCTCCACAAGGGTTTATAAATCACTGCCGGATAGCACACATGATTGACATTTTGTCCCACGATCATGCAGCTATGACCTGTGGCACTTTACTCCCCAAAGAGGAACAAGATGATGATGGCTTAGAGGCGTTGGAGAACTTACAGAGGCATGGTCTTGATCCTACAGTAAACTTAAACAAGCCTGACTTAGAAGATTATGCAAAGACAAACAAACAGGATCCACTAGCCAGCATGAACATTAACAAAATAACCGATACACAGATGGAAAATCAGAATAAAAAACGAAAGCCTAGTGAAGCGTTGTCGCCAACGACAATGGACTGCAGATTGAGTCCGGAATCTAACAGTCCACCGATTACACAAAGTAAAGCCACCACTAAAAATAGTGCTAAAGCATTCAATCCGTCTTTCTCACACTTAAAAAGCTTGTTAGGTGATCAAGTGCCAAATTTTGATGGGCTTGTATCTTCTGCTACTGAAGAGCTTCAAAATGATGATTCAGAAAGTGGTGATGACGATGATGAGGACGATAATGACGATGAAGAAGACGGGAAAGGGAAGAGCACAAATAAAAATGGTAGTGTCTATATGGGCTATAATCAGAGGAAACTCAAAAGGTAAAGTATTATATAAAAAAGGGTCTTAGTATATTTACAACATTTATATTGGTATCATGAATGACAAAATCTTTGAAAGGACTTTTGGATTTTGTAGTTTACAGAATATTGGTATATTTTTGCGTAGTCTATGCTAAAGAGAAATAAAATGGAATAAAACAAGGATAAAAGAAATAACGACACAAAAGAAAAGAACAAAATGGAAGCATGCAAAAACGGAATAGACTAAGCTCAGCTTTACTCAACCAAATCTAACCATTTCCCTTTCAATCACGCTTTGGTCAAACTTCACTAAGTATACTGTTCTCAAAGGATGGCCATCTCTAGGGACGTTATGAGCGGTTACATTCGCCTGAAAATAAGCTGCGTCCAATAGGCCTTCGATAATCCCCGCGACAAACGCACAACAATTCAATTGCTTCAAGTCTCTTGGAACTGCAATAAACTGGGATATTATTGGCTCATTATCAATGATCATGAATTCATTTTCCACATCTTGTGATTTCTCTAGTTCATCGGCGGTTTTTCCAAACAAATTTCTCCATATAACAGAATGTATGAATTGCAAAATCTCTATAATCTTAATATCTTTCTTTAGCGTTTTTTTCAAATTTCCATTGCTTTGGTTTTCACGTAAGTAACTTAATTCTAGTACTTTTGGTCCTATTGAGTATCCAAGAATATTTAACTTGCTCTCAAGTTGTTGAATTCCTTTGGAGTTTTGATGGGTCCAGCCTACTATTTCACTGAATAGAAAGCTAAGAGAGGCAAGATTGACTTCGGGTATTCTTCTATTCAAATTCTTTTCGTAAATTGAAGGCCTTTTCAGTGCAGCAAGCAAGCTGGCATTGTTTGGATTTGGAGTTGAGGATGTACTACTGCCAGATTGGCCAATCTGGTTCAATTTCTGAGGCCCTACAGTAGGGTCGTATGCATCCGCAGATTTTGTGTCAGAATATGATGGTAAAATCAAGTCGTTGTTATGAGGAGCCATTTTATTGATATTAATTGGTGCTGTATTATATTATATTGCATAGAGGCAGGCCATTTGGTATACATCCGATACCAGAGCCTCATCAATGGCGTTACGTATCTCGTTTTCTGTATCCTCCATATCGTTTTTCACACCGCATTCAGGGTAAATCACGGTCCATGGAGTGAAGGTGGACGGTCAATTTCCAAGAAAAAAGTCTGCAGCGCCAAAACTGAAAATTATGTCATTAAGAGTTGCAAGTGGACGAGGTACTTAATATCAATGCTAAGTTGTGTGTCATTTAACACCCACCATCATTGCATCACATCGTCATTTTAGCATTTTAATCACTTTTCAAAGATGTCAATAACTATTAGACAGGCAACGATAAACGATTTGCAGGCCATACAAAATGCCAACTTGCACAATTTGCCAGAAAACTACTTGTTAAAATACTACATGTACCATATACTATCATGGCCTCAAGCCTCGTATGTTGCCACCACTACAGATTTATCTGCTTTTGAGCCAGACTATGAGGAAGAGCAGAAAGAAGTCATAGTACAAGGTACTGAAAGTAGCATAGCCAAGCATTACAGTGCTAAGAAAATAGAAGAATCCAAATCCGATCCATCTTACGCAAATTCCAAAGAAAAAGTCGTTGGTTATATATTAGGCAAAATGGAAGATGATCCGAATGCTGAAGACAAAACGCCTCATGGACATGTTACAAGTATTAGTGTCATCAGAACTTACAGAAGAATGGGAATTGCTGAGAAGCTAATGAGACAATCATTGTACTCGCTTTGTGAGGTTTATGGTGCTAAATATGTTAGCTTACATGTCAGAAAATCCAATAGAGCTGCATTGCACTTATACAGAGATACTCTTCAATTCACGGTGTTGAAGATTGAAAAAAGTTATTACGCAGACAAGGAAGACGCATACTCCATGAAGAAAGAATTGGTGTTGGATGATTTGTTGCCTTCTAAATTCCAGAAAACCGAATATATAGATGATTTGACGAAGGATTTGTTGTCTGATGACGAGGACGACAAAACGGTTGCAGAGGCTACAGAAGGCGTGAAGGAGGTTCAAGTATAGATTAGTTTTGACGTAATGTTTTTCAATATTTTTTTTTCAATAAAAAGTTAGACTATTCATTTTGTGTACTCTTGAGTTTGTAAGCTAATGTGTAATTACTCTGCTAAAACATTCAACTGTACTTCTGGTGAAATATGAACATTAAGAACCAAAACATTTAAACTACAATTTGAAAAAAAAAAAAAATAAGTGATAAAATCATCCTCGTATATTCACTAAACTATAACTGAAATCATTGATATTACTTATTTCAAAAAAAAAAAAATATATCTGTGAAATTGTTAGTTTGAAGGCTTCATAAAACAAGTTTAAAAAATAAATTTATTGTTACCCTAAATTTCGATAGGTAATCAAAATATTTCAGACAAATAGTTAAAGGTAGCGTGAGTTTTTCCACATAGACAAAAAGTCTCGAGCCAAATGCACTCAGGTCATCATGTAAAGGTAAAAATAAATTTAATTAACACAAGCGTCAACATAGTTACCATTTGAAACAAATATGATTTCGAGGGCAAGCTATGAAGGCGCTGGAATTATAAATCAACATACCAATTTTTTAATTATAATAAGCTATGAGTGAAATACAGGAAACATAATGATTAAATCATGGATCTTTGTAAGTCTTCAGTGATTTTAGTTGAAATAAAATGGTAAAGATAGGTTAAACAATTTAAAAATTTTTCAGTTTATATGTAATTTCATAATATTACCCGGTCACATTCACTTGTGCAACTCGTTGCATGCAACCGCATAACCCGACCTCGGGGATATATTAGTGAGGCGGGTATTATTTTCAATCTAAAATACGACTCCACAATACCACCTTTAAACTTATGCTTTCACACATTGTTAAGCAAGAATATTGTTCTTATTATAAGAAATCGTGAATAGCGCGCGGGGAGAGTCTTAATTTAATGACTTGATTCTCTGAATTGATGCGTCATGTCTATAATATTCGTATTACAATGTTTTCAATGTGCTAGAAACTATCTGGTCAATCGCGATCATTTGATCTAAGAATGTTTTAGCATTGGTAATAATAATCGAATGGTTATAAGGCAAGAATGTTGCAAAGATCCGTGAGCATGAGTAATTGTCAGCAATTAACTACAGGTAAAAAATAAGGTCGAATTGAGTCGTTTATTTGTACTATATAGCATAAGCATTGGATACTACTCATTTCTGAAAAGTTATCTGAGAAACTGTTAGTAAAATTAAGCACATCAAAAAAGAATTCAACAATTAAAATGCTTTTTCCAAAAAACTTTTCGATAAATTATCAAAATATTTCAGACAAATAGTTAAAGGTAGCGTGAGTTTTTCCACATAGACAAAAAGTCTCGAGCCAAATGCACTCAGGTCATCATGTAAATTATAATAATAAAAAGTAAAAGCAAAAAATAATCGTTATAGAACATACCCAATATAAAGTACCTGTCCAATATGCAAAAAGAAAACAGTTAAAATGATAGCTCAAATCAACGATTTTCAATTTAATTGAAAAAATTGCAACTTTTACTGTAAACAAAAAAGTTGAGAAGTACACGAAGAGTTTTTGAAAATTCAAAATTTTTCTGTTTATATAGTAGTACCAAATGTTTACCCTCCTTTATGTCAATTCATAGTACTGGGTGCTATCTACGGAGCTCAAAACCTAGTTCTAAGTATACTTGTACTCCTTTTAACTGTCGACAGCAAAG
>JXWR01003702.1_pt1 | contig 19634 bp, 10 predicted proteins | sample 315541 | NCBI WGS metagenome assembly JXWR01 (sample SAMN03273951, study PRJNA271842) | soil metagenome | isolation source: rice field ambient CO2 | place: India: CRRI Experimental farm Cuttack,Odisha-753006 | collected 2013-12-17
CAACACAACAAACACAATAAAGAACGCACTTAAACAAAAAATCAAAAGGTCCTTTACTCAAAGGAAGAGACCATTTTATATATGCGACAGGTACGACTACACTCGTTGATTGTGGAGAAATACGAGGAACGAGGAAAGTAATACAAAAAAAAAAAAAAAAAAACGAAAAAATACGAAAACAGTTACAGCAATACGAGAGAAACTATGTTATGCATAAACTCATATGCAGTTATATGCATGTAAAAGTTTGTATTACAGTTGCCTATGGGAGCAGCAGCTGTCCCCTTTTTCTGCCATTTGTACCAGGAGCTTTGATCTTCTGGCTGAGTGACATTAGTCTTCATGGCTTTTGTAATATCATTAGAGTTGTTGTCTTACAACAACAAGCTTTTTTCCTCGATTCCGGCTTGCAAAGTATTTTAGACGACCATCCACCGGCGCAAGCCGCACGTCTTGTCGGTAAGGAAGAGGGAAGGCTTGGGTCAATTTGAATCTCCAAAGTATTTCTGCAGAATCATGCATGTTAACGCCCCTCATGGACGCGAGGCCGATTTGGTGCCAAGCATGAAAACTAATTAGCAGAACAATAAATATTTTTTACTATTTTACTATTGCAACCGCGCTGTAAGAACATGTAATAAAGTAACACCAGCTGGGCAGCAGCAGCTAGTGACCTCAGTGGGGCTGGAACGACGAACGACGTGAAGTTGAACGAATACGAAAAGTGCCAAAGGCTGTTGAGATACTTTTTTGATCAGTGACACTCTGAATAGTTAACAATTGACAGTAGTTGATAATAGAACCGCAAATAAAAAGGAAACGAGCGTGTGTGTTATTATCCATCAACTTCATATGTGGGCCGTGCTTAATCAAATATCATTGATGGTACAATGTTGTGTTACCAACAGGGCCACTGCTGAATGTAGCAATATTCTATGATTACGCTAACTGAAGACAGCCAAGATAAAGTGAGTGGGTTTTTGAGAGAAGCTGTTAAGTCGCATACTATCCATGCCGCAAAGCAATTGTACCGTGAATTTTTTTAAAAATAAATGTTTGTTCTTTCTCAGAATTAATCAACAAAGTACATGAGACCATTGGTTAACATTGCATTATAACTACATTGGTGTGCTTCAGCATGCCATAAAGTCTAACAGAAATTTTGGAAAGACACTTTGCACTGATTGAAAAATGGAGAGAAACAAACCAAGAAAAAGTAAAACAAAGAATATAACGAAAAAAACATTGAATTTTAATGACTGTTCTAATTTGAATTAGTTGTATTAACAAAATGCTTAAGCTTGCACAGAACGGTAGCCAACTGGTGATCTAAAGATTGCGTCACCTTCAGCATAGCCTCTACCTAAACCAAATCCGATACCTAACCAAACTGGAAAGGCTCTTCTTTTGAAAAGCAAAACAGAAGTCAACACACCAACACCGAATCCCAATCCGGTCTTAACCACGGTATTGGACAAAACAACATCCCACTAAATATCATTGGTTAGTATGATAATCTTTAACGAATTGTGATTATGGTAATATCACAACTATGCAATTATACAACAACAATATGGCATGATCAAAATAACGGTTACAGGTTCGCTCTGTCAACGGCCCTGCTAATCAGTAATCAAATTGAATCACCTCGTGTATGATAAGAAACATACCTTGTCGTTCAAAAGCTGTTGGGATGGAGGAGACACTTTTCTTTGAGCAACATCAGACATTTTTGATACTTCGGTAATACTTGATAATATTTCTATAAAAACTACTGGTTAGTGTCAATATTCTAGTATAATAATATTAATATTCTTACCGATCGTTTGCCAATCGATCAACCAAGAAAGAAAAAGAGCAAGCGAAGCCTAACATAACCAGCGCAGCCTTATAAAATCTTCATGTCCTCATTCTTTTTTTTAATTCCTTCTACCTCTTTAAATTAACGCCACACTTACTGTTAAAGTCTTGCTTTGTTGAACACGACAACACACTCTCACTGTGTAAGCTTTAGCTAGCTTAGTTTTCATCTTGAGCTTTTATTACTATTACTATTATTCATTTTGCTCTTAGGAAAAATCAGGAAAAATAAAAAATATAAAAAATCACGAGCGCGACGGGGCTCGAAACCAAAACACTGGGCTCTGGTTCGACAGCAAGTGTATCTAATATGGCACATAAATATAATAGACCCTGAATGCTAACTGGTGCCAGAAGACAGTAACCGCGGATTAGTGTTTGAGGTTTATTAGACAGCGTATACATGTACATGTACGTGTGAGTGTTTATGCTACTTTGCCCATATTATCTCTTGCTTTTTGTGAGATCTATGGGTATATAAACTCCAAGTTACGCTTATTTATCATTTGTAAAATGTTGAACATGCCTACTCATTACTGCAAACCATTGAGCATTAGTATTTATTCTATAGCTAAACACCCACAGATCATTGTAGAAGACACCTTCTGACCTTAGTTTTTTTAAACACGAAAAAAAATAAGAGGCAAAGTAATTATTAGTTAATTAATATACATATTTAAAAATTCAAACCTGATTTATGAATAAAATCAATATTTAAATTGTCCTATACCGGCAAATCTTTCCTTCTTAATATGTTAAACAACTGCCCATCGTACTTCAACATATCAGCCTTGATAAGTTCCACAAGCTTCATTAATGGCTGGCTTTTCTTGCCCTCCTCTTTATTATCTTTAAAGCAGCACCAGTCTTGATGCTCACCCACTAGCTCCAATGGTAATTTTTCTACTCCCCCATTTCCATTTCCATTCTGTTTTCGACATTCATTATGATGTTTATTATTGTCTTGATAACCATTCTTTTTTTTTGCAACTTCCGAAGGAAGCACAACTGAACGACTACAACAATGACAATACAAAAACTTATGCTTTTGATTGGCAGTATATCGAACATCCCAACCATGAAGCCCAATTTTGAAAATCGCAGCAAAATCAATCGCTTTGTCAGGTCGTTTCTGTGTGGCCAAAATCTGCAGCCCTTTTTGTTTTTGAAGCCATTGTTCAATTAGCGGTTCTATTTTGTTCCAATTATCTCTATCATCTTTCCTATCACTAGTAGAAGCATCTTCATCTCTCAGAGCGTCCACGCTACCCAGAAACCCTTCACGTTCAAATGTCTCACTATGGCTTTGATCTGGTATATCAAGATCTACCAACCTGCTAATATTTGAAATTTCTTCGGCTTGAATTAAATTAAAAAGCCGTTTACGCAACGCCAGCAATTCATAAACAGCGTTAGCACTTGTTATCTTGTAAATTTCCAATTTAGCAGAATTTTTAACCCAAGGACAATGCTGGTAATGTCTAGATGATAATTGTCTTTGATAAGTTTTCAATAACTCAGTGACAAATTGCTGATAATCCTCAATGTTGGTCTCGTTTGAAAAAAACTTTTCACTATTATTTTCGCCGCTGTTTTCACCTCTGGTAGATGGAATATTGTTGGTATTTGACGCTAATGCTAATGCTGGTACCATTGAGCCGCTGCTGTTATTATTATTTATACTAAATTCTTCAAAAGTCGGTACCTTCACCACCAAGCTAGCATTGCAAGTCACACAAACTAGCCGATTATTCTTTTCGCATTGCCAGCCATGTAATGCACATTTCAATGGATTGAGGTCGCTATAAGCAGATTCAAGCGCACTATTGGCTTCAATAGTGATCCCGTCACTGAAGTTATTGCTCTTATAATCAATATTGCTATTTCTCCTGCTACTGTAGTCGAAATCGCCAAAGCTATTATTTGTTCTAGGACTCCAGTTGAGGATATCAGAGTACGTTTGGATGATGCTGGTGATATATTCTTTGTCATATGGTCGATAAGTGCTTTGTTGACCTTGCTGACTATTCAGTGTCAAGCCGTTGTCTTTAGGATGAGGTCCTGGAGGCTGAGCCAACGCTTCAATGTCTAAAGTGTCAATATCATTGATCCTTTCGCTGCTGTTGTCATTTCTATTGGGGCCAACGCTATGTACGTCACTTTTCAATCTCTTCCTGCTAATGTTTTTAAAATAAAGAAACGTCTCATTTTTCTTGTATTCTAATTCTATCTTTCTCTTTTCTTGTTTTACCTGATTCTCAAATGAATCGTTATAATACTTGGTGCTATATTGAAGCTTTGAGCTTCTGTTAATGCTTGAGCCGGAGGTTGAATTTAAGCTGGATGGAGACGTCGAAGGCAAGCTCGATGATAATCTAAGCATAAGATTCTTGACTTTTAGCTGAGAATCTTCATTCATTACCGACTAGTGAGTTGGCTAATTATTCGGTTAGTTAGTTTGTTGTTGTTGAGACGATGCTGTGATGCTGTAAATTTCTGACTACTAGTTATTAATCAGCCATTCGGTTTTTAAGTCTAAGGGTTATGAAATAAGCAAAACAAAACGTAAGCTAAAGCTAAGTACTCGTATAGAGTTAAATCAAATGGGACTTTAGTCAATAGAGGTCTATAAAACAATGCAAGTATGAGTGATTAGATAAGCTGTAGCTCAGGTTCACTCCGTTAACTCGAAAGGTCAACAATATGGTCAGAGTTCAGTTCTGTTCATTCAATATGTGTGTGATTTTTTGTTTTCGACATTTTCCTACTTTATTTTTGTTTTTCTTCTCATGATGCATCGCGATGACGCGCGCGTCTTTGCACAGGACATGGATGCTCAGCTCACTAGCTGGCTGACACACTCTGTGATGGTGAAAATTATACTTATACAATAAAAAGACCAGTGTGCACGTACGCAAAAATAAAGACTGTAGAAGAATGTATATAAGATGTAAGCGATAATGAAGATATATATATAGCGAAAGTAACCGTTTATCTAACGCTGCAAACGTGCAGATAAAAAAAAAAAAAGAACAGAGAATGAGCAAATAAGAAAAACATAACATGAGACAAAATGAGGAAAAACAAGCCAACCAGAATTCAAGTAAGTATAAAGAACGAAAGCAAAAAAGAAGGTCAAAAAAATATAACAATAAAAAGAAAAAATATGAAACAAAACTCCGGAGATGATCAACAAGTATAAAGGTAGTAAAGGTATAAAGTAGATGATTTATGCTAAGTCAAGCATTTAAAGATGTTCGAGATAAATAAGAAAACGGTAATAAAATATATAATGGCAGCAATAATGAGTGAATCAACTTTGTTTTAGTCGTCATTCTCGTCGTCATGCTACCATGATTGACCACTCTACTCATGGTGAACTTGACAGCGATAACTCAATCAGTCTGCAAATGTATAAAAACATGAAAAGCATAAAAGTAAGCATTTTTCACAGGCAAGGCAATATGTTAATATCAAAAAGAGAAGTAGGGAAACCGAGCGAAAAATAGGAGCTGGGTAGAATACGGACACACAAAAAAACCTGCCAAACTTAAACAGATAAGGAATAGGAAGAAACCGCAATAAAATTAAACTTCAATGGATAACTGCTTCACATTCTAAGTCTTTCTTCGACTTCTTTCAACACCTTATATTCTCTTTTCTTAATCTTTTCCGATAATTTGTCCTTTTCTGCCTGTTCTAACCCTGTTTCGCAAACATCATCCTTCATCAAATATAATTTAAATAAATTCTTAATAAGTTTCTTGTCATCATTCAAAATCTTTTCGTAAATTTCCAACTTAAACTTCAACCCTTCAATCTCCGAAGACATTTCCATTTCTTTCATCTCAGAGCGGGTCTTTTGCTTAAAGCTGGAGATACTGCTAATACTAGGACTATAGCTATGAGAGCGGTTATGACTGGCGCCACCATTATTCTCCGAAAGGACTTTAGCCTGTAAATGTGCTTTTGTCGACGGACAAGGAAACGAAGGGAACAAATTATCCATATGAGATTGTGGTGACAATGAAGAGTTTAACGAATGGTTGCTCAAGCTAGAAGCATCGGAACAAATTGAAAAAGCTGAAAGCGAATGATTCTTAGCATGTGATCCTCTTTTGATATTACTTATAGGGTTTTGAATATTGTTGGTGGCATTGTTATGTAAAGACAAATCATTTAATTCTGATAATGATCTAGAATGTGTATTAGAGCATCCAATTGAGCCATTTTGACTTGATGAAGAGTTGCGTTTGGCATTAGGAGGTGGTATATTAGCAAGATATGTTATCTGGTCGCCAATTTGAGAAGAGGCAGATATTTGTGAAGTATCAGCATCTTCATCATGTGGAATATTTAGCCCGCTATTATTATTATGATGTATTTGGAGACCAGCTTTAGACGTACTGGATTCATCTTTTTCTAGAAGCACGTCTGGAGAACTGATAATTATGTCTTTAACAAGCATTTGTTTGCTCATTTCGTCTGTAGATGTTGGGCTAGTAGTCGAGGAACTAGATGAGTCGCACTCGGCATTAGTAAATTGATCAAATATATTCGAATCTCTGCTAGAGCAAGTAGAACTTCTATCAATAGATGAATGTGTACTCAAAGAGCTAATATTTGAATTTTGATGGGCAGTATCTTTTCCGCTGTCTACGCTCATTACTGGAGCTTGATCAACAACTGGGGTTGTTGCTGCGCTTCCTGGATTTGAAAATCCATATTTGAAAAATTTGAAAAATGCAGACTCGGGTTCCATTGGTGTATTGGATGCACTTCTTGAATGTCCTGCCACAGCGAACGGTGCTGGTGGTGGCGCAGCGAAAGTGTTGTTGTTAATGACACTGCTATTATTAGTATTCTTTTCAAGGGGAACGTTAACGGTTAAACTAGCAGCAGTTGTTGATTTTGAATGTCTATGACCAAAACCTTTCTTTGGACTAGACAAATGCTTGGATTCTTGCTTATGAAATTTTTCCTCTAGTTCGTTCAAGTAATCTTGAGAAATTAGATCGGAGTTCAAGTTTAAAATATCATTGATAATCGAGTTCAAGTTATTAGCATAGCAATCCCAAATGTTCTTCGATAATAAATGCTGATGAATCTCTTCTGGATCGTTCAGATCTAAAAATATTTCTTTATTTTTGTTTAAAATAATCAAGCAAATTTTGAAGATCGATGATTGGAAACCTTCAATAATCATAACATCAAATAATTTGATAAGGATTTGCAATGGACAACCAACAGCAAAAAATGATAAGAACGATTTGGAGGTAAATAATTTCAAATCAACTTTAAGGTTTTCGAAATGGCTATACAATTCAGGACTATGTTTCTTGAATATTTCGTCAAATTGGTAAAACCATAATTTCAATCCAGACATTTTCTCATCAAAAATCTTTTTGAAGTTCAAGTTCTTTTTTTTTTCAAAAATGTTAATGGCAGCTAAAAATGTCATAGGGTTAGATTTGAAGTGAAAGAGAATCAACGCAATTAAAAACGGTAAACCCTGGCAATATCCAATTTCTGCATCATACAAGGAATAGGCATTCAAGATGTTTTTCAAATTAGCTTGACCTAAGTCTTCGTTTTGAAAATAGTCCAAACTTGGGAAAATTCTGTTTAAATCGTTAACAATAACTCTCAAATAAGGTGAGTTTTCGTCATTCAAGTTATCAAACAAATTTTCACACCAGTCATTATTAATTTTGCCAAAGTTGTCAGAACTGTTCAATAATAATCCCCAGACTCTAGATCTTAACTGAGTTGGGATACCTTCAGTAGAGTAGAATAAAAATCTAGTATAATTTGGCAAAGTGTGAATAGTCTTGAATGGGTTATTTAAGAAATGGTACCAGTAGTCCAAGTTTGTTCTTGAGATTTCGTGAGATTTCTTGAAAAATTCCCTGCAGCACTCCTGAGAGGACTCTGTAAGTTTACCGACTTTAGCATCAGTATCATTAGCAAAAAGGAAATTGTCACACTTTGGACAAACCAATGCAACATCAACGTCATCGCTATGCTTCAAAATATTGACAATTTCGTCTTTAGAAATTTTGCTAGCAGGAACATTCATTTCATCATTCAAAGTGTCTTGTATGTCGTCTTTTAAGTTCTGCAACATTAAATGAATGGAGTTAGACGAGTTTTCCTGATCAGCCAACGAGGACTCAATTTCAAGGAGAATATCAGACATTTTGTAATCTCGTCAAACAGGTTTCTTTGCTGCTGTGATAGTTCTTTTATTATCAGTTTTTTTGTTTTTTTTTTTTAGTTAGCTTTTATGAATAAATATGAGATGCTATCGTGCCTAGTTGATAATGACAGGTAGGCACACTAGATGTAATATAATAAAATGATAATAAAATTGATAGTATAACTGGTATTTTTCTCGCTAGATAATATAATATTCGAACTGCTAACCAAAGACAAAGTTAGCAGTAATTATAATTGGTGAGCCACTTCAAAAAACAGATGTCAGAAGTAGCCGGACTTCAGGATAGTGGATCTTTAGATTAGGCGTTAAAGGAGCGAATGGGATTTATAAACAGAGTAGAAAAAAAAAGAGTAAAAATGAGATCCAAAAATTAAAGCTAGTATATCACAAACGACAGAAAGGAATGAACAGGTTTGAAAATACTATACTGGTATTAAAGGAGTGACAAGATAAAATAAGTAAAACAACAAAAACTGGCAAAAAGAGAATATCAACAGAGCCGGATGAGCTAGCTGTAAGGAGCGAACAGCACCTAATAAGTGACACAAATTTTTTTCTCTTTCTTTTAACGCAGATTTTAATCGCTTCAAGCAGAAAAGGGATGGCACTGCAGGGAGTGCGTCGTGGACGCGTAGAAGAGCGTTATTATACATTATATTGCATTCTACGGGAGTCACATGCCAAACCAATTGTAATATATTATGTAATAGGAATTCGAGTGTAATTTACTTTGTAGTATTGTGATAATAGCATACTCTCGCATAAAACTGCTTGGGGTAGCGTCTGCTGTTGTCTGTCTCCGTTGATAACAAAAACGTATTTGCAGAGGCGAAAGGACACAATCAAACGACATCTCATCACTCAGCATATTAGTGTTATGGGCCCCCTTCACACAGCCTACTATTATCAGATTCAGTTATGGGACAGTCCTCGTCTACTCCAACGATCAACAAAAATGATCAAGCAATCTTCAAGTTAAAGCTCCAGCGCGATTCTCTCATTAAGTACAACACGAATTTGGGGCTTTTGATCAATAATGACATTGATCAAGCAAAAGCATGTCTCGCAAGGAAAGATAGGCAGAGAGCTCTCGCTTATGTGAAGCGTAGAAAAGCACACCAGCAACTTCTCGGTAAGACGCTAGGGCAGATAGATACACTTGAAGAACTCATATCTACCATTCAAATCAAGTTGATTGAAAAAGACTTCATCCAGAGTTTGCAACAAGGTAGTCAGATTTTAAAAGTGTTGAATAAAGAGTGCAATGCAAATAAGGTAGATTCAGTCATGGACGAAGCACGTAATCAAATAGATATACAGAACGAAGTTAGTGATTTAATAAGTCATGGAAACCTAAACAACATTAATGATGATGAAATCGAAGAAGATATGGCTAAGTTGGAGAAGGAAGTGAAGGGTGAAACCAATAGCAATGAAGCTGAAGGTTTGGTTGACAAGATTACAAGTATACCAAAAACTGACAACATACCTATATTTCCAAACGTTGATCCTAATATAGAAATTAAACTGGAAGAAAAAGAAGAGGAGGAGAAGGAGGAGAAACCAAAACAGACAGAAAGCGATACCACCCATAAGCAAAAAAGTGAGCAGTTATTAGCTGCCTAAGTTTTAAAATGCCTTCTTATACAAAGCAACAAGTTGCTGCTCAGGTTTATGAAATTGGCTCCATATGAGAATAGCATCATAGGCCTATTTATAACTGAATTTTTGTTTCATAAAGTATCACAACCCGGGGAAATATGCGCAATAGCTCAGCAACACCAAAATCCATTTTGCATTCTAGTCAGTCATATTTCATTGATTAATTTCATCAAATAATTTACTGTATTGAATGCTGATTCATGTCGGAGGCGGAAGCTAAGTTTTTATGATCTGCTGGATTAGCTGCCGATTCATATAGGGTGATCAATGGATCTTTTGACAATTTTTTAAATTCGCCTCTAAGCTCCACATAATAGATTTTTGTATAGTCTTCATCTCCATGAACATTTTCTATAAATAATGTTAGCTGCGTAACATTGGTAAACACATGTCTAGGTAAGAAGTGCTCTACGAAATTATCTTCGTTTTTATCTTCTCCAACCTCATTATCATCATCTTCCTCTTCAAAGCCAATGTTTGGATGATTAAGAACAAAATCTGCTTTTGCTGCCTCAACATGATCAAAATCGATATTGTTTTTATTCTTGAACAACTTAATTGTCTTTGGACATGACTCGCCACTGCTAGTTTTTAATATTATGGAATATAACTTAACACTGCTATTCAAAAATGGTATATTTAAAATAACTTGTTCATCAGCATCTGACTTTATGTAATCAGATATTTGATATTTTGTCTCTTCATGTTTATCAAAGATCTTGTAAATTTCGCTATTTTGTTGCTCGATATTCAAGCCAGTAAGCTTTTGGAAGTCAATTTGCGTGCGAAGGTTCTGTGCGGAATTTGTAGGAATTGGCAAAACATGGTCGGATTCATCATGGTGATGGTGATTCCCACCATGGCTATGTTCATGATGACAAGACATGTTTCTTTTTGATATTGTGGTTAATTATGTTGAACACAGTATGATTTATGACCTTTCAAGGTAATAGTCTTTGACTAAAGTAGTGTGAATAATTATCTCCTTCCAGCAAGAAGAGTTAAAAAAGAGCATGCATGTTTTCTACGGTAACGTGATTGTGCCCTCGGATTCCGTATTTGAGTTTGGCATGCTGCAGTCTATAAGCTTTCTTTAACATCGGAAGAGTTTTCTTAAACAAGAACTTCAGGCACCATAACTGTATTTTTAGAGAAATGGTTTCTGTTTTATAAGCAATAGCCACAGACTTTTCCTATTCTTCATTCGTTGCATAATTCGAACAGAGCAAAATTCCCCAAGTATCACAGTAGCATCATACTAGAAGCATACAGTTTAAACAAATAAGTTTAAATTAAATATAAAATTTGAATATCACTACGCAGATGTTGACTTCCAACAGAGTCCTAAGATAGTAAACAGCTGCTATTTTAGAAACTGAAAGAGGAACTAGACGGAATGTTTTTAAGGAATGCTATGTATAGTTTGCTCGTTAGCCGATAGCATGCAGATCTGGAAGAAAGTTTATAAATATTGAGTTCGCTGAGAGATACCTTTTAACAAAGAACTAAATGATTAGTTTTGAAACTTCTGGTTGCTTATATTTTTCCTAATTTATTTTACATGAATGTAGGATCCTGTTGGCAGCATTTCTAGTTTGCACAAACTCATACACAACATTAACAAAAAAAAAAGAAAGACTGAAACCACACAGCACTGAAGATTACTTCTTCCCCGATAAAACCTTATACAGATATTTAACCAAATTCCATTGTGAGGAATGTTAGTGAAGTGACAATATTTTTTTGTAAATAGCTATTAAGCTAAGTAGCTGGCCCTTTATTGAAACCTTCATACCATTGATTAGCCAATAGGTTATTCACAATAACGTTTCCATAAACTCTTATAAAAGAAAGTGTTTTAAGCCAGAAAATTAATAAACACATGATGCTTATCACGAAAATATGCATTATTATTTTGCCCATACACATATATTTTTTATTGTAAGTTAATACACGTTATAATCTACACAAATATGCCACACATCCGGAGCAAATGTTTTAATTTTTTCCAAATGCATAAATTCCACCATTGGCTTTACAGTAAGTTGATTATTTCCAGCTCCTTTTTCAAGTAGCAATTTCTCCAAACACGCCTTTGTACTTTGAATGAACGCATCAAAATCAGTCACTTTAACATTCTCATGAACATGCACCACTGTTTCTTTAGTTCCATCATCTCTGAAATTTTTGATCAAATCAGCCGAAATGCTCCATGATGGTTTAGAAGTTGGCAAAAGCCCCAAATTTATATGTGTGAGCTTAAGCCCGTCAAACTTTGCGCTATTTTCATAACTTGACAACTCGACAAACCGTTGTGGTGCAAATTCGTTGGACTCATTGAATATATAAATTCTAGCATTTGGGTCATAGTTCCATGGTTCTTTTGCTTTAATCACTTGATACTTAAATTTATTCTTTTCGCATCCTTTTACCAAACCTTGAACACTCCAAGGATTTAATTCCCAGCTATATATCTTCCGACACTGTTTCGCCAAGTAGCATAGAGTAAAATAACCAATACCTGCGTATAAATCAACTATATCATTACCTTCAATGTTTGCAAATGTTTGAATTATGCGTAATTTTTCCTTGACATTACCACGGCTAAACATTATGTAACGTGGGGCCCAGTACTGGTATATATTGTTTTGTTTGGCATGGCACCAGAACGCATCTTCGAAATCTTGCGCGGTTGGTGAATTAATGCACTCAAGGGTTGGTAAAGGCCCAAAATCGCCATAAATTGAGGAAATATTGAGAGGAATACGTTTTATGTTTTCATAATTAGAGCTTGTTTCATTACTCAATAACGGTATTGGCTTATTTATTGCAATCCTGTCTATTGGTGATTCAGTGTTTGCGAAACAGTGCTCAAGAAGGCTTTTGAAAAAATCAGATTGTTTGACAGAATACACAGCAAAGAAGTGTCGCTGCCAAACCGAATCATCAAATGTATGGGAATTAAAGAGAACCATTGGAGGATATATAGACCATTTTTTAGGCAAACACAGCATTAACAACGACAATTGATCATTTCTTAATTGTAAACCGTGTGACTTGATATAATTGCGAAAAAAACTTTCAATGGAGTTTGGCAGCGATGTCTGAACTAGACGACGAGGTTCGCCAATTGGCTGCGCTGCTATAAACTGTATTTCATTTGGGTGAGCAGAATGCAATTTTTCCAACTCAGTGTTTGCAAACGGTGAGGGTATGGTGTCTGTATTGTCTGTAGTGGTGGATATGTTTGTGTATATGGACCCATCTTTTTGGATTTTACATTGTTTATTGATATAATTGAGCAGTTCAAGCGCACTCTTGACCAGCTTGATTAGTTTCCTGTCATGGACCTTGACCACAATGACCGTAGAATGGCTACTATCTTCATCTGACATAGTACTTGTGCAGTCACTGGCAGAGCTGAACTAAGATTTCAACTCATCGCATCGCATTATGGCAAATTTTTTGGTTTTTTTTTCTCTCTGGAGTACTGTATTGATATACAGGGGGTTACTTCACCCCATAGTGGGCCAAAGGGTTTTTCTGTTTTTTCTTTCCGATTTCATTTCATTTCGCTTCACTTTAAAAGAAAATATTCTCTTTGGGCCTCCTTGTAACTTAGACTTTGACTCATCGCTATTAGCCTCCTGTTACACTTCTGTATCACCATTGACCCTAATTCTATTTCAAGCCAGTACATTTGCTGTTTTATAGCCGCTGTATCCGTTGGCAGCTCACTTTTTTCGTCGTTCCTCACTTGATTGACCACTACTATATCCAATTCCGCTGTTTTAGAGTTTAAAGCCCGTTCCACACTGGTCGTCTGAGACAGATAATTACAAGATAACTCGCTATTCTGCTAGCCGTCTAGTTGTTCACATCACTTCTATTACTTCTAGAGAATTCTGTTTTCTACTATCACTATCCAAACACAAAATACACAATACTACCAATGACAATATGAAACAAATCTTGGGAATCAGAAAAACTACGAAGTCCATCTTCTCCATAATATACATGATCCTCATCATTCTCACTGTGCCATTGTCCTTTGAAGTGGGCGGCAACAAGTGTGGTCTTGCTTTCACTTTCACTCTTTGCTTGCTCTATGCCACTTTAAATTCGCTTCGGATATTATCAATATCAAATAGAAAACTCAAATCATTGCGGTTTTGCTTTTACTTGCAGCATTTATTCATCCCTTCTCTTCTAATCTTTTTCCTAAGCTCCTTTACAAATAGCTATGACATCAAATCCATATTCATAATGAATAACAAACATCCCATCAACAATGAAAGCTTTGAAAAACAATTCAACAGATACATATTTGTATGGAATTTTGCAATAAAAAACTTAACCGCCTTGTTCATTATTCTTGAAGGCATTTGCTCATTGCTTCTTATCCAAGCCATTGGCAAATCCTTTAATTGGCTCGTTTATAGATCAAATGATGCCAAATCTACCACCCATAATGAGTATAGAGTGCTCCTTAATTTACTAATCAGTGGAACAGTGCTCACGATTTCATTTTACTTCCTATACAACATATTCACCATACCCGATTTGAAAATCAACTTGATATCATCTACTTTACTAGGCTCTATAATAACATACTGCTTGGGCTTGTCATTGTTTGGTATAGTGTCGTCTAAAGGTACATTAATCGAATCAGTTTTAATATTCTCATATATCGTCAAGTGCATTTATCAAACTTTTCCGGAATTGACTACCTCGACTAATGATCAAATTAATGAGCTCATTACCAAAACAACATCCAATTTCAAAAAAGAGTTTGATAATAATATTTTCAGCTTAAAGACTTATGACTTTAGTAATAACTTTTTCGTTAGTTTCTATCAGCTAAACTTCAAGCAGTTTTTGCTTAATGACAGAACCCAAGAGTCAATTACTCAAATGATTGGTAAAAAAATCAATGATACGCCATTCATATCAACTATTAATCATAGCCCAACCGTGCTCACTGCAATAAGTAGCGCAAAAATTTTTATTAAAATGTTGACTCTTAATTTGACAAATTCATTTTTGTCCTTGATAATATTCATGATTGACGCTGTCAATTATTTAACTCTTCTGTTAGTGTTTAATTTGGCTTATCGAATTCTAGTGTTCTACGCAGCAACAAGAATCATTCCCGCATTGAAGCAGTCAATGAAGAGCGGGATATTATCAAACCCTGCCGTTAATGGTCCAGAAAAAGAAGACATTTTTCAGGATGATGGTGAAATTGAAAATGAAAATGAAGGCGAAGGTGATGGAGATGGAGATGATGAAGACAAAAGAAATGCATTGTATGATTCTGAATCAGAAGTTTTTTCTTTATCGTCTTCATCAACATCCGGCAAGCAACCAATTTTGGACTACAGCTCTCAAAGCAAAATTAGATACAGTATAGACAATATTATGACTGAGAAACTAAAGCCCGTGGATAAAGGGTACAAGCCATTAGACAAAGCAAGAGTGATATATTCATACTCCCCATGTCTTATAATAGCAGTATACACCAACCTCATGTTACTTCAAAGGAATGAAATTGACCAAAATTTGATAATATGGGGCTGGTGGATGGAAAATGCAGAAAGCTGGATAGTGGTCAACCAGATTCAGTTTTGGAATTGGCTCAATATGCTTTTATTGCTTGGTCTTTATACACTTGAGTTATTTACTGAAACAGATGATTGAATAGAATGTCATGCCGATAGCGGTTGATAATTAAAATTATAAGAGGCTTCTACAAGATTTCGTTATATTTAGATGATTTATGTATAGTATTAAAGCTTGCTGTTTCTACGTTTTTTTCTTTTTTGTCATCATTTATGTTCTATTTTATTTTGTTTTTTTGTTCTTCTTTCCTTTTATTATTTCGGCTTATCCTTTTCGTCTATTCTTTTACACATTATTATTCATATTTGTTATATGTTTCATTTCTGAAATTTTTTGTATTTTTTCCTTGATCATACTCTAATTGTGTTTTTTTTTTCCAATTTTCTCCTTTTTTTTTTTTTTTCCTTCTGTCTGTTTTATTCTACCTGCTTATCTTGCCATTACGAGTTGATGCTTTTTCTCCCATTTTACCGGTATCTCTTTTTCTATTTTTTTTCTTTTGTTTTTCAGTCTCTCTTGCATAAAAAATGGTCAATATTTAATAATGTTGATGTTTTTCTTTCGGTAACTGTACTCCAATGGTAGTTGTACTAATTATGTAATGAAATAACTGTAACTAGGGCTATATTTATTACGTCAAATATTACCTAATATCCTTTCACATGGATTATGCATACACTGGCATAATATCGCGTTCCCCATTAAATTCGAATTTTTTACGAAGAGAAAACAGTTAACAGAAACAGAAAAATTTGTGTTTGACCCCCCGCTAAACGCTATTGCCCTCACTGTTTCCCTTGCTAGTGCCATGCTCTTACAGTCCTGGGTATCTTCTAAAGTCCCGTAACTCATTCGAATACAATTACAGCTGTCACACTTACCTTTGCACTCACATTCGCGTTCAAAAGCGATACTTTCTTGCCCCATTCTAGCACTCTAATACAAGATGAATATCGCTCCCGCTACTGCAAAGACACAGCTGGAACAGCAGCAGCAGCAGCAGCAGCAGCCACAACAACAACAACAACAACAACAACAACAGCAGCAGCAGCAGCAACAACAGCAGCAACAGCGCCTGACACAACCAGAACAAGTGCCGATTTTACCATCACCATCTCAGGAAAGCCAAACACCTAATCAAAATCAACAACAACAACAACAACAGCAGCAGCAGCAGCTACAAAAGAAAAGAAAAAGTGAACAACCCATTGCCCCCAGTGTTGCAGACCAAAATGTCTCCAAAAAGAAGAAACTGCAATCAGTTCAAGTCAAAGCCGAAGATGGTAAATCTCTCATCCCACATACCTCTGGCCATCGTCCAGTTACTTCCTGTACTCATTGCCGTCAACACAAGATAAAATGTAACGCCAGCGACAATTATCCCCGCCCATGCCAGCGGTGCGAAAGAATGGGTCTAAACTGCGAGATTGACCCGCAGTTTAGACCTAAGAAGGGCAGCCAGATCCAGACTTTGAGAAATGATGTTGACGAGTTAAAGGCAAAACTTGAATTGTTACACAGAAATGAGTCCTTTATTGCCCAGGCTCTTTTGAATCGTCGAAGCATGAATATCGGCGAAAGAGCCGAACGGTTTGTCAACAATAACAGCGCGCCTTTTAATAGCAATGGCAATGGCAGTGGCAGTGGCAGTGGCAGTGGCAGTGGCAGTGGCAGTCGTAGCCCCAGCTTGGAAAGCCAAAACCAAAACCAAACACAAAACCAGAATCAGAACCAAATCGGAGTTGGAAATTATCGTAATGAGGGTGAAAATATAATGCGCAGTAGCAGTGCGTCTCCTCCAGTGGCAATGTCTAGATCTCTTTCAGAAAATAATCATTTATTCACTCGCAATGCCCCATTAAACTATCCTCCAATTATTGCCAAAACATATTTAAAAAGGGACCCTTTCCTTTTACAGCCATCCAACAGACCAAGTAACGGTAGTAGAGAATCACCGGAACTACTTAATGATTCAACTCCTACCAACGATGACAATAGCAGGAACTTGCCTCCATATTTGCAACAAAGTTTCAGAGAAAATACGGCTAGTCCTGATACTACTACTAGTTCTTTAGGCGGTGGAAGTTGTGGAACAGGGGGTCCAACGGTGCCCGGAAGTACTGGCAGTAATAATAATGGACAAACTTTATACACAGAATCGAACACTAATCAGCCTCCATTGGTGACAAATATCAAGACCCCAAATATCAAGGAATTTATTTTAGGCGATGTGCATCTTCCATTAGCTAAGGCAAATGAACTTCATGCAAGATTCATCAATGACTATCTACCATTTTTACCAATTTTAACTTCAAACAGTGCTATTGAATTGTATTCTCAGTCTCAATTATTATTTTGGACAGTATGTTTGACAGCTTGTCTTTCAGATCCTGAACCAACGCTATACAATAAACTCGCATCGCTTATCAAACAATTGGCTATTGAAACTTGTTGGATACGAACCCCTAGATCTACTCATATTGTGCAATCGTTGCTTATTTTGAGTTGCTGGCCTTTGCCGAATCAAAAAGTGTTAGATGATTGTTCTTACAGATTTGTTGGATTAGCGAAAAATTTAGGTTTCCAGCTAGGTTTACACCGTGGTAAGTTTATAAGCGAGTTTTCTAGAACCCAAGTCAGTTTAATTAATGCTGAAAAATGGAGAACAAGAACTTGGTTATTGGTTTTTTTCAGCGAACAGCTTTGGGCCAGTATCCTTGGACTTCCTCCATGCATTCAAACAGACTATCTTGTTGAAAATGCCAGGTTGGATCATAGTTTGCCTAAAAATTTTAGATGTTTGATATGTTTATCCATATTTCAGTCAAAATTAATTAACATCATGGGATCATCTGTGACTTCTCCTGATGGATTAATGACGGCTAAAAATAGAGCCGGTAGTTTGAACATTCTTTTGCGTGAATTGGAAAGATTGGTATTCAAGTTGCAAATTGATGACCCAATCACTGAAATGTATTACTTGTATGTTAAATTGCTTGTTTGTGCTTTTGCATTCTTACCAGAAACCCCAGCTGAAGATCAAACCAAATATGTCACAGTAGCATACCATGCGGCCACTAGAGTAGTGACGATTTTCTCCAAGCTTGTTGAAGTCAAACAACTTAGTGAATATCCAGTTTATGTCAGACATAGCGTCACTTATGCATGCTTTACTCTTTTCAAACTTCATTTGACCCCATTGTTGCTTGACAAGTATGTTGATAGTGCTAGACAATCCATCGTTACAGTTCATAGATTGTTTAGAAACATGTTAGCCGCTTGGAAAGATGTTGATAATGATATTTCAAGAACGGCAAAAGTGTTGGAGAAACTTAACTATGTCATCATTACTCAGCCAAATATTTATCTCGAAGGAGAAGGTATCATCAAGTCGAACCGAAGTCATTTGGCCAACTCATTATTTTATGACTTGGTATCTTGCATTCATGAGGCTAGAAGAAGAAACATCGCTAAAGAGAAAGCAATTAGTACTGGCCAACCAGTGCCTGATTTTGGTCTGCAAGATAACATTTTTCAAGTTGATGGGTATGATCGAAAACTTGTCCCATTACCATTTTATAATCAAATCACAAGAGATAATTTCAAAACAATTAGTTCCACGTCTCCAAATGGTACAACAATAACCACATTGGTGCCTACTCAAACTGCGATGTCAAATGCTCAAGCTGACGCTTTGGCTAATGGATTGTCAGGCCCAACTCAAATCAACGGCATTCCACTCCCATTACTTGAAGCAACTGGAAGTTTAGGGGTCTCAAAACCTGGCCCTGCTGGTGATGCTACTGGAGTTAGTGCTGTTGGTGCTAATAGTATTAGCCCCACAAATACAAGCCAGAGGACATACATCAACAATGTCAATCCAGGGAATACGCCGAAGCCCAATGATGATTTCATGTTATCTTCATTGCAACGCAGCAATAGTAACGCTAGCAATAATAATAGTAATTCAGCTCAAAGTTCAGCATCTCTTGCAAAGTTTCAATCAAGCGAAAATAACAATAATAACAATAATACCAACACCACTAATGCCCCTAGTACCAATATATCTAATTCTAATAATATTGGTTCATTGTTTAATTATAAAGGCCAACCAACTCAAATGATGTCACCGGTACCAACAGCCAACAATGGCAATAATCAAAATTTGGAGGCCTTCTACAATAACAACAACAACAACAACAATAATAATAATAATAATAATAATAATAGTAATAGTAATAGTAATAGTAATAGTAATGCTAATTTCAAT
>JXWR01003140.1_pt1 | contig 19594 bp, 16 predicted proteins | sample 315541 | NCBI WGS metagenome assembly JXWR01 (sample SAMN03273951, study PRJNA271842) | soil metagenome | isolation source: rice field ambient CO2 | place: India: CRRI Experimental farm Cuttack,Odisha-753006 | collected 2013-12-17
CCACGCGAGCTACTATTTGTTGGAAAAATATTCTGATTCATCTAGCTAAATGATTGTTTAAAATATGCTAAATTTTTCACCAACCTTTTCTCATAATGAGCCTAATATGAACCGCTATTGAAAATATGTACAAGGAAGAATATAGAGAATAAAGCGTCTTGTTTTAAAGGAGGAAAAGCATAAAAAAAATGAAAAATGATAATAAAGCTAATGATATAATAATAGACTCCGTCAAAGTTCCTGATTCGTACAAGCCCCCAAAAAATCCTATTGTATTTTGCCATGGTTTATCAGGATTTGACAAATTAATTCTAATCCCTTCTGTATTCCATCTGACAAACCTAATTTCCAATTCAATAGTACATAATATGGCAGAAAATTTCATGCAGGATGACGAAGATAAGAGTGATAACAAGTACACAAATTTGTTGGAGATTGAATATTGGATTGGCGTTAAAAAATTTCTTCAATCTAAGGGATGTACTGTTATCACCACTAAGGTACCAGGTTTTGGTAGCATCGAGGAAAGAGCAATGGCTTTGGATGCTCAGTTACAGAAAGAAGTAAAGAAAATCGAGTCGAAGGATAAGCGACATTCGTTAAATCTAATCGCACACTCAATGGGGGGACTAGACTGCCGATATCTAATTTGCAATATAAAAAATAGGAATTACGATATATTGAGCCTAACCACTATTTCAACTCCACATAGAGGGTCAGAAATGGCCGATTACGTAGTCGACCTTTTTGAAAATCTAAACGCCTTGAGAGTTAGCCAAAAGATATTGCCAATATGTTTCTACCAACTCACGACTGCGTATATGAAATACTTCAATTTGGTTACGCCAAATAGTCCAAAAGTCTCTTATTTTTCATATGGATGCTCCTTTGTGCCTAAGTGGTACAATGTCTTTTGTACGCCCTGGAAAATTGTTTATGAAAGGTCTAAAGGTTGCCCCAACGATGGCCTTGTAACCATAAATAGTAGTAAATGGGGTGAATACAGGGGGACTTTGAAGGACATGGATCATCTGGACGTCATCAATTGGAAAAATAAGTTACAGGATGATTGGAGTAAATTTTTTCATACCACTACTGTCGGAGAGAAGGTTGACATCCTGAATTTTTACTTGAAGATAACCGATGACTTGGCAAGAAAAGGATTTTAAGAGTTGTTCTATTCGTAAGAACTGTTTATAGAATACTCTTTTTTTTTATGTTTTGAGCCTACACCTGTTGGTGTCGGTAAAGAAAAAGTCAGAAATATAAATATTTAATCGGTATATAAAAGGCAAAACGTGAAAAAAAAAAATTAAAAGTTTATACTCCTCCTTGTTTAAAGCTCATCATGTTCGATGAAAACACCAGCTGCTACGTTTGTTACCTCCGATTCAGTATTCCCTGTCGTTTGTGATCCCGCTTCCCCGATGTCTCTGGTTGTATGACTAGTGCTTTCATCATCATCCATCCTTGCGTTGTTTATCTGCTCAACTTTGTTATCATCATTTAATGAGGATTTCAACTTGTCCATCAACGCCAGTTCAAAATCATTATTCGGTTGATTTCTCATATTTTCAAATATTACTTCCATTTCATGTGGACTTACGATTTCGTTTAATAATTCTTTCACTTCTGCTATCTCCTTAGAAATCCTCAAGAATAGCTCATTATCAGTGTTAATTAAGTATTCATCTGACCGAATTTCTGCGGTATTTATATCTGCTTTGTTTGAGTGGGTTATTTGACCAAGTTCAGTTGACTCGCCATGATCCCCAATTTTGTATGATAGGAAGTTTCCATTATCTTCATTAAATGTAAACGTCTTGTTGAAAAATATCTCTGCTCTCTGTGAATTAAGTATGTTCAACGATAAAGTGGTTTGAAACCGATCTTTCATATCAACCACTTCCGCCAACCAAACACATGAGTCACCAGGCTGGAGAATATGTCCATTAGGTAACGATACTAATCTCAAACTAAGCATTTTGTTTATGGCATTTCCAAATTTCTGGTAATATGTTTCCGTAATCTCATCCCAATTTGACATGGCATTGTCAGTAACCATTAATTTGTCTCTTTCGTCGGTGTTAAAGGGCCTTAGAAAGTATATTCCAGAACCTAAAAAAATCGGTTCATATTTGGTGATTAAATCAATAGAGTTACTATCAATTTTTGATTTTGCGGGCATCCTGCAAAGTATAGGTGAGGCGTTCTTTTGGTCTTCATTTTTGGCTAGTAATTCTAAATTGCACAATTCAGGTATGGTAACTTGGGCTTCATAAACACAAATTTTTGTTTCTCTCACCCATTGAATAGTCGATGGTCCAGAGTTTGAGCCGCCACAGACATATTGTATTTCAACCATTCTTTCAGCCCCCGTCACATCGCAAATATCACCTGACCCTATAATTTCGCTGATGTAATATCCTACATCGTCATAAAGTAGTTCAAATTCTCTCTCTTCTACATTTGCTTTTGGTTTTCCCAGGCGGTAGACCAAAGATTCATCTCGATTCACTATTTCACCAGTTTTTGTATTTACTCTACCATGGAACTGAACAAATTCTATGCCAGGACAGTACTCGTAAATCCAAAATCCGGCTTGGTAGAAGATGCACCGTTCATTTAATTTATCGAAAATTGTCTTAACACCTTGATTCAGGGTTTTAGTTAATAATGCTGTCTTTTCACTATTGCTATGCTCATTTGAGTCTTCCAATACATCATTCAATTGAGTGCTTGCATTTTGAATAAAGCATTCAAGGTCGTCGCCCATATTCACTATATATCCCGAGTTCATGACAGACTGATTTTGTAATATCCTATCACTCCAGTCATCCTCATCGATGTAAGATATGAGGTACTTATTCGATACTATGGGGTCCTCTATAGGTGCTAATAGTGATGATCCTAACGGAATCAACGCAGAAATTGCGCTCAGAGCATATATAATTTTAGCTTGCATTGAAACAGGGAAGAAAGGGGATGATAATGATATATGTGAAGATCTATTGCTTATTTTAGGGAATCTGCTTCTTTTTTATGAAGCTACATTTTTACTTGAAATTTCCGCTGTATTTTTTTGCATACGTGCGCTGGGTCTCTAACCACTGTATTTGCATTGGTAACTTAAAAACCCAACCAAATATAGGAATAATTAGAAGTATATAAAAGACACTTTGAGTAGAAAAACAAGGTGGTACTATTCAACACTATCTAACAAGAACTGTACAATACCAATTGAAGGAAAGATGCTTGTGCGGCTGTTGCGTGTGATTTTATTGGCCAGCATGGTTTTCTGTGCTGATATTTTACAATTAAGCTATTCAGATGATGCGAAAGACGCTATACCCCTAGGAACATTTGAGATTGATAGTACATCCGATGGGAATGTTACAGTAACAACCGTTAATATACAGGATGCTGAAGTTTCTGGAGAATACTGTTTGAATGCCCAGATTGAAGGTAAGCTGGATATGCCATGTTTTAGCTACATGAAGCTGAGGACACCACTAAAATACGATTTAATTGTGGATGTAGATGAAGATAATGAGGTCAAACAAGTGTCGCTATCCTATAACGAGACTAACGATGCTATTACTGCTACAGTCAGATATCCAGAAGCGGGACCTACTGCGCCAGTCACTAAATTAAAGAAGAAAACCAAAACTTATGCTGATAAAAAAGCTAGTAAGAATAAGGATGGAAGCACTGCACAATTCGAAGAAGATGAAGAGGTTAAGGAGGTGTCTTGGTTTCAAAAGAACTGGAAAATGTTACTTTTAGGCCTATTGATTTACAATTTTGTTGCGGGCTCAGCAAAGAAGCAACAACAAGGAGGTGCCGGAGCTGATCAAAAGACTGAGTAAATAAAGTATTGTGATTTTTTAAATTTTTAAGTGTCGTTACTTTTATCTCTTTCCCGAAAATATTTGAATACATAAAATTTTTAAATAAATGTTTTTATTTGTTCACATGTCGTGAATGACAGGTACTAGTTATCAAAAATGAAAAATATCTTTCATTCCATTACATTATAGACATGATGATTGCCGTCAAAAGACCGACCAAAGGGGTTGTTTGGCCAATTGGTGCCATGATAGCGGCATTGCCTTTGGAACTCTTAGAGCTAGAGCTGGAAGCGCTAGAACTAGAAACACTAGAGGCAGAAGCAGCAGCCTTGATATCGCCAGAAGTGAACTTCTTTTCCTCGGCCTTAGAAGATGACTTGGAAACCTTGGCAGTAGTTTGGCTTGATTGAGATTTGGAAGTGGACGATAGTTTAACAGATGTGGATGATGCACCATTTTTGCAGACAAAAGATTCACCCTTGATACCCCCTTTCTTTTGCAAAGCTTTCAAAGCATTACAGGAGAAATTGCTTGACTTTGATTCGACATCTGCGCCACCCTTGACAGACTTCAAAGAGTCTAGGTTCAAGGAGGTGAAGTTACCAACAACTTCCAAAGTACCGCCAATGGTTGTTAGGTTGTCGAGACCACCAATTTTTTGTAAACCAGTGTTATTAGCGACGACAAGAGCACCACCTATGGTTGACAAATTAGAGAACGACAAGTTCTTCAAGTAGTCATTGGAAACGATACTGAAGGTTTGGCCAATGGTGTTTAGCTTAGTGAAATTCAAACTTGAGATGGAGTTGTTGATGAAACCCAATGAAGAGTTAATCTTTTGCAAGTTAGCGAAGGAAACAGAGTGGACATCGGTCAAACTGATATTGTTTGCCCAAACCAAGTCATCGAAGGTGATTTTAGTCTGGTTACCGTTGAACGAAAATTGTAAAGAATCGCTGACTGTTTCAACTGGAGATTTGATCGAGGTTAATTTCTTATTGTTATTGACGTTGAACACGTTAACTTTTTTCAAGGCTGAGAATCCATCGACAGATTGTAACGAAGTGTCGGAAATATAAATGTTGTTAGCAGATTTGATATTTGAAGTAAAACTGGAGATGGCGGGTAGAGTAATCAGTTTTATACTATCAACGCTCTGTAAAGACCCAAATGAAGCAGAAGTCAAGATTGTCAAACTCTGTAGGTTCAAAGAATCTGTGATGGACTCCAAGGAATCAGCAGCGAATGAGGTTAGATTTGTAGCGTTAAATATAGTTAGAGACCCGTTGATTTCTTTAACATTAGCCAAAGCACCAGTCTTCAAACCACCACCAATAGTTAAGTTCCCGACTAACGTATCACAGCGGCTATATTTATCTAAGTCACTCTGAGCTGTGGCCGTGGCATGTGAGCTTATGGTACAGGAAGAGGGTATGCTGGAAGAAGAGGAAGTAGCAGCCAAAGCTGACGTTATTAAGAGCGCAGTTGAAGCGATAAGTGAATGTAATTGCATGATATTTTTATAGCGAGCTTTTTTTTTGCTTCTCTCTTGGATTAGATCTATTGCAGTGTGATGTACTGTAAGATTCTATTGAACTATACAGAGCAAGAGTTGAATAGAGAAGAATATGCACGCTATTTATATGTTTATCTGTAGAGCATATATGGGTTTGCTCGTAAGGAACCTTGAGCGGTTGAATGATATTACTTAGAGTTAATGCTATGAAAACCCAGCCCAATCATTCAACATTACTCTTTGTAGTAATAAACTCTGATCAAAGTCCGAATCAGGGCAGTGTGCCTACGCTATTTTTAGAGAATCGTAACAGTATTAAAACTAAAAGCCCTCTCTACTAATTAAGATATCCCAGCTTTGTGGTCTTTTTTGGGTTTCTTTGGTTTTTTTCCCTCAAGGATACCGAAAAGCGGGCCTTAATTTAAAGCCTTTTCCGTAAATAGAAAACAAAAATGAGTTGGCGGGTCAACGGGGAGTGCTATTTTAAACGACTCAAATATATTAGAGAGAAAAAAAAAATAGCCGCCCAGCTGCCACGTGCATATCACGTGAATTATAACCCGGTTTTCAGATAATAGAAATCCGCTCACTCTATTCATTTAAACGCTTTCTTTCTTTTTTTTTTCTATTTATGGGGCCCACCCGCGGAAGAAAAGAAAAGCGGGCAATTACTAATGCGGGTTCAGTCCAAAGGAGATTTGATGTGGCAATAGCATCATAATGATGGAACCTACGTTAAGTGCGTTAAATAGGGAGAACTGTTTGTCACTTTATTCTTGTATACCGCTCTTAGTAATGATTTGTTTATGCTCTTTATCGTAACCTGCGCTTACAAAACTAACCACGTGCAGCATCGTCTTGTGTTTGTCCGTCCCTTGGGGTTCTTCGGATTTTCTATCTCCTCTTTTTTTTCCTTACACTTTCATTTTGGGAAAAATTCGATTCTTTTTCTTTGATTTTTTTTTGGTTTCCTCTTGAATCTGTAAAGAACAAGAGCAGAAACTTAAAGTTAAGAAGGACAATAAAGAGCATACTATTACAAAATAATAGGAGCTTTGCGTTTGTTATTTCAGTCGAATAGTACTCCTTTATACTCTCTGCCGCTGACATCTTTGTCCTTTACTGTTTAGGACTTATAGCGACTGTTATTTTTTAGTACACCAAACAAGGAAAAAAGAACAATACAACGTAAATATGAGTAGTCGCAAAAGCACCGCTTCTAGCTTACTGTTACGGCAATATAGAGAACTTACTGATCCTAAGAAAGCTATTCCCTCATTTCATATAGAACTAGAGGATGATTCAAATATTTTCACTTGGAACATAGGTGTTATGGTGCTAAATGAGGATTCCATTTATCATGGAGGGTTTTTCAAAGCTCAAATGAGATTTCCGGAAGACTTTCCCTTTTCTCCACCACAGTTTCGATTTACGCCGGCTATCTACCATCCAAACGTTTACAGGGATGGCAGGCTTTGTATTTCTATTTTACATCAAAGTGGGGATCCTATGACCGACGAACCTGATGCTGAAACGTGGTCCCCCGTGCAGACCGTGGAAAGTGTGTTGATCTCTATAGTATCTCTATTAGAGGACCCCAATATCAACTCGCCAGCAAATGTCGATGCCGCTGTTGATTACAGAAAGAACCCTGAACAATACAAGCAAAGAGTCAAAATGGAAGTGGAAAGATCGAAACAAGATATCCCTAAAGGTTTCATAATGCCCACTTCTGAATCGGCGTACATATCTCAAAGTAAACTAGATGAACCAGAATCGAATAAGGATATGGCGGATAATTTTTGGTATGATAGTGATTTGGACGACGATGAGAACGGGTCCGTCATTTTACAAGACGACGACTACGACGATGGAAACAACCATATCCTCTTTGAAGATGATGACGTTTACAACTATAACGACAACGACGACGATGACGAAAGAATCGAATTCGAAGATGATGACGATGATGACGACGATAGTATAGATAACGACAGCGTCATGGATAGGAAACAACCCCACAAGGCTGAAGATGAAAGTGAAGATGTGGAGGATGTAGAAAGAGTTTCAAAGAAAATATAAAAAAGAACAGTAAGAAAGAAGACAAAATTTAACAAAACATATTCAGCTCAAACGCAAAACATGAATCAATTTATACATACGCGATACGTTGTCGATAAAGCACTTTACATTTTTCCCTATGATAATCTGAGATTGACAGGGGAAGAAGAAAATAACTAAGTGTCGAAGAAAAATTTAGAAAAATTAATCCATCATCCCATTTTACTTCTCGCAGTACACCGTACGAAAGAAGAAGGTAAAGAATTGAGAAAAAAAAGTGTATATCATTACATTACTTTACACCACCTTATAACCACAAACGTGTATATTAAGAAAGTTTTTTAAAAAGAAAGAAATAAGAAAACCAAATCCGTCCCACTAATAGTTTCTAAGTTACTGTACTTTTTTTTTTTTGAATATATATCACCATACATATGTATATAAATATATATTTGTGTGTGTGTGTTTATATCTATATCTCTTTGCATCTAATTCCTCATTACCTTTTTTATTTTTATTTTCTTATCGGTTCTTGGCTAACGCCTAAGTTTCTTTTAATATTTTACCCGCAGTAAGTAAATGGTTTTTTTTTTTGCAAACGCGTCTTAGGTCGATCTTTGCGAAAAAGAAAAAAATAAAGAAATAACGATAATAATAACGGTAATGGCTCAGGCCAAGAAAAACAAAAATCAAGTTGCATAGTCTATACTCAGCCAGGTGTAGATTCCTTTAGATCTGAATTCGCTTGTAGGGCTAGTTATCTTCAGAATTCAAGGTTTGAATCTGAAAGGCATTTGGAATTCTGCTTTTGGTTCATATTTAGAAAAGAAAGAAGAAAATGGTTTCTCCAACGAAAATGATAATAAGGTCTCCGTTAAAGGAAACAGATACCAACTTGAAACATAATAATGGAATTGCCGCATCAACTACAGCAGCGGGCCACTTGAATGTGTTTTCTAACGACAATAATTGCAACAATAACAATACCACTGAATCCTTTCCGAAGAAAAGATCCCTTGAGCGCCTCGAGCTCCAACAGCAGCAGCATTTGCATGAAAAGAAAAGGGCCAGAATAGAAAGGGCCAGGTCTATTGAAGGCGCTGTCCAAGTCAGCAAAGGTACGGGTCTGAAAAATGTCGAGCCAAGGGTTACGCCTAAGGAATTGCTGGAATGGCAAACAAATTGGAAAAAGATAATGAAAAGAGATTCTCGCATTTACTTTGACATTACTGATGATGTAGAGATGAATACATATAATAAGTCCAAGATGGACAAACGCAGAGATTTATTGAAAAGAGGGTTTCTTACATTGGGTGCGCAAATAACTCAATTTTTTGACACTACTGTCACAATAGTTATCACAAGAAGATCTGTTGAGAACATATATTTACTAAAAGATACCGACATTTTATCGAGAGCTAAAAAAAACTACATGAAAGTTTGGAGTTACGAAAAGGCTGCCAGATTTCTGAAAAATCTTGATGTTGATTTGGATCATTTGAGCAAGACTAAATCTGCTTCTTTAGCTACGCCCACATTGTCCAATCTTCTACACAATGAAAAATTGTATGGACCAACGGATAGAGACCCCAGAACTAAAAGAGACGATATTCACTACTTTAAATATCCTCATGTATACCTTTATGACCTATGGCAAACTTGGGCCCCCATAATAACTTTGGAATGGAAACCTCAAGAACTAACAAACTTAGACGAACTACCTTACCCAATATTGAAAATAGGTTCATTCGGAAGATGCCCTTTTATAGGGGATAGGAATTATGACGAAAGTTCTTATAAGCGCGTAGTAAAGAGATACTCGAGAGACAAAGCAAACAAAAAATATGCACTGCAACTTCGTGCTCTATTTCAATATCATGCAGACACCTTACTGAATACGTCATCAGTTAATGATCAAACGAAAAACCTAATATTCATACCTCACACATGCAACGATTCTACCAAGAGCTTCAAAAAATGGATGCAAGAAAAGGCAAAAAATTTTGAGAAGACCGAGTTAAAGAAGACGGATGATAGCGCAGTTCAAGATGTTCGTAATGAACATGCTGACCAAACCGATGAAAAAAATAGTATATTATTAAATGAAACTGAAACCAAAGAGCCTCCGTTGAAAGAAGAAAAAGAAAATAAACAATCTATAGCAGAAGAATCGAATAAGTACCCACAGCGAAAAGAGCTGGCTGCCACACCAAAACTAAACCATCCAATATTAGCTACTTTTGCAAGGCAAGAAACTGAAGAAGTGCCGGATGATTTGTGCACTTTGAAAACAAAGTCACGTCAGGCATTTGAAATCAAAGCAAGTGGTGCTCATCAATCTAATGATGTGGCAACCTCTTTTGGCAATGGTTTGGGCCCAACAAGAGCAAGCGTCATGAGTAAGAACATGAAGTCATTAAGTAGACTAATGGTTGATAGAAAGTTGGGAGTAAAGCAGACAAATGGAAATAACAAAAATTATACAGCCACTATAGCAACTGCTGCTGAAACATCAAAGGAAAATAGACACAGATTAGATTTTAATGCTTTGAAAAAAGACGAAGCCCCCTCGAAAGAGACGGGCAAAGATAGTGCTGTACACTTAGAAACTAATAGAAAGCCCCAGAATTTCCCTAAGGTAGCTACCAAATCAGTCTCCGCAGACTCCAAAGTTCATAATGACATCAAGATAACAACCACAGAATCTCCAACAGCATCGAAGAAATCAACTTCCACAAACGTCACCTTACATTTTAACGCACAGACAGCACAGACAGCACAGCCGGTGAAGAAAGAAACGGTAAAAAATTCCGGATACTGTGAAAATTGTCGTGTAAAATACGAATCTTTAGAACAACACATAGTTTCTGAGAAGCATTTGTCTTTCGCTGAAAACGATTTAAATTTTGAGGCTATTGACTCGTTAATTGAAAATCTCAGATTTCAAATATAGGGACACGACGTAAAGTGCAGTAGCTTTTAGTGATAAAATCAAAATAGTATTGTTCCGTTTCCATTGCTGCTCGGAACAAAAAAGCTATCAACGGCAATGTTATTGAATCACTTTCTCATTCACCCTTGTTACTTTCTTGCTATTGACTTAACTCTTATTTACTCGTCCATATATTATCAATTGCATATATATACATATACATATATATATATTATCATCTAGATTAATTACCGTTCATATCATAACTCATTCTGAACAAATAATGATCGAGTACCCACCGCGGTTAATGTCCCAGTTTTCATTTTTACCCGATATCCTGCAGAGACCGAGAGGCATGAAAAAAAAAAAGCTAGTTCTCAACTGCATTAATTGCAGCTCGTATTCATGGTTCAACATAAAAGAACTTACGCTACAGCATTCCATTTGAATAACTCAGAGTATTAGTAAAAGAAATGTGTGAAGAGAATGTTCATGTTAGTGAAGATGTTGCTGGCAGTCACGGTTCTTTTACGAATGCCAGACCTAGGTTAATTGTACTAATAAGGCATGGGGAAAGCGAATCAAATAAAAACAAGGAGGTCAATGGTTACATTCCTAACCATCTGATTTCTTTGACGAAAACAGGTCAAATCCAAGCTAGACAAGCTGGTATTGACTTATTACGTGTTTTAAACGTAGACGATCACAACTTGGTGGAGGATTTGGCTAAGAAGTATATTAAAGATGAAAGTAGCAGGAGAACTTTACCGCTGAAGGACTATACCAGGCTGAGTAGAGAAAAAGACACAAACATAGTTTTTTATACATCACCCTATAGAAGAGCAAGGGAAACATTGAAAGGTATTTTGGACGTCATCGATGAATATAATGAATTAAACAGTGGTGTTCGTATATGTGAAGATATGAGATATGATCCACATGGTAAACAGAAACATGCATTTTGGCCGAGAGGACTTAATAATACTGGTGGTGTTTACGAAAATAATGAAGATAATATTTGTGAAGGGAAGCCTGGAAAATGTTATCTGCAATATCGGGTTAAGGATGAGCCAAGAATAAGGGAACAAGATTTTGGTAATTTCCAAAAAATCAATAGCATGCAGGACGTTATGAAGAAGAGATCTACGTATGGTCATTTCTTCTTCAGATTCCCTCATGGAGAAAGTGCGGCAGATGTATATGACAGAGTCGCCAGTTTCCAAGAGACTTTATTCAGGCACTTCCATGATAGGCAAGAGAGAAGACCCAGAGATGTTGTTGTCCTAGTTACACATGGTATTTATTCCAGAGTATTCCTGATGAAATGGTTTAGATGGACATACGAAGAGTTTGAATCGTTTACCAATGTTCCCAACGGGAGCGTAATGGTGATGGAACTGGACGAATCCATCAATAGATACGTCCTGAGGACCGTGCTACCCAAATGGACTGATTGTGAGGGAGACCTAACTACATAGTATTTAAAGATTACGGATATTTAACTTACTTAGAATAATGCCATTTTTTTGAGTTATAATAATCCTACGTTAGTGTGAGCGGGATTTAAACTGTGAGGACCTTAATACATTCAGACACTTCGGCGGTATCACCCTACTTATTCCCTTCGAGATTATATCTAGGAACCCATCAGGTTGGTGGAAGATTACCCGTTCTAAGACTTTTCAGCTTCCTCTATTGATGTTACACCTGGACACCCCTTTTCTGGCATCCAGTTTTTAATCTTCAGTGGCATGTGAGATTCTCCGAAATTAATTAAAGCAATCACACAATTCTCTCGGATGCCACCTCGGTTGAAACTGACAGGTGGTTTGTTACGCATGCTAATGCAAAGGAGCCTATATACCTTTGGCTCGGCTGCTGTAACAGGGAATATAAAGGGCAGCATAATTTAGGAGTTTAGTGAACTTGCAACATTTACTATTTTCCCTTCTTACGTAAATATTTTTCTTTTTAATTCTAAATCAATCTTTTTCAATTTTTTGTTTGTATTCTTTTCTTGCTTAAATCTATAACTACAAAAAACACATACATAAACTAAAAATGGCTAGAACTTTCTTTGTCGGTGGTAACTTTAAATTAAACGGTTCCAAACAATCCATCAAGGAAATTGTTGAAAGATTGAACACTGCTTCTATCCCAGAAAATGTCGAAGTTGTTATCTGTCCTCCAGCTACCTACTTAGACTACTCTGTCTCTTTGGTTAAGAAGCCACAAGTCACTGTCGGTGCTCAAAACGCCTACTTGAAGGCTTCTGGTGCTTTCACCGGTGAAAACTCCGTTGACCAAATCAAGGATGTTGGTGCTAAGTGGGTTATTTTGGGTCACTCCGAAAGAAGATCTTACTTCCACGAAGATGACAAGTTCATTGCTGACAAGACCAAGTTCGCTTTAGGTCAAGGTGTCGGTGTCATCTTGTGTATCGGTGAAACTTTGGAAGAAAAGAAGGCCGGTAAGACTTTGGATGTTGTTGAAAGACAATTGAACGCTGTCTTGGAAGAAGTTAAGGACTGGACTAACGTCGTTGTCGCTTACGAACCAGTCTGGGCCATTGGTACCGGTTTGGCTGCTACTCCAGAAGATGCTCAAGATATTCACGCTTCCATCAGAAAGTTCTTGGCTTCCAAGTTGGGTGACAAGGCTGCCAGCGAATTGAGAATCCTATACGGTGGTTCCGCTAACGGTAGCAACGCCGTTACCTTCAAGGACAAGGCTGATGTCGATGGTTTCTTGGTCGGTGGTGCTTCTTTGAAGCCAGAATTTGTTGATATCATCAACTCTAGAAACTAAGATTAATATAATTATATAAAAATATTATCTTCTTTTCTTTATATCTAGTGTTATGTAAAATAAATTGATGACTACGGAAAGCTTTTTTATATTGTTTCTTTTTCATTCTGAGCCACTTAAATTTCGTGAATGTTCTTATAAGGGACGGTAGATTTACAAGTGATACAACAAAAAGCAAGGCGCTTTTTCTAATAAAAAGAATAAAAGCATTTAACAATTGAACACCTCTATATCAACGAAGAATATTACTTTGTCTCTAAATCCTTGTAAAATGTGTACGATCTCTATATGGGTTACTCAGAAGTGTACCGAAGACTGCATTGAAAGTTTATGTTTTTTCACTGCAAGCGTCATTTTCGCTTTAAGAAGATGTCCTTATTCAAATTTCAACTGTTATATAGAAGAGCAAAAAATTGCCAAAAAAAACAACATTTATTCATTTAAAATATAAAATTTGGGCTTCTATATTTTAATATTGCTTTTCAATTACTGTTATTAAATGTAAGTACTGCGTCTATGAAAATATATGCAAATGCTAAGAAAAATCCTAAAAATTTGAATATGAGATATTCCTCAGTATTTCTTTTTCATCCTTTCTTCTGCGGCTCTAGCCCTTTGTTCTCTCATCAATCTGCGTCTCTGTTCATCGGTCAAAGAATTCAAATTTTGTTGCTGAATTGAAGGAATATTGGTTAACTTTTTGCCTGGACCCCTCTCTGCATCTTTAGCAAATCTTTGTTTTTCCTTGGCGGCTTCTAATTCCAATTTAATCAGTTTTTCTGCCTTTTCATTCTCTATTGCTTTTTTCTTTTCATTGATTTCATCAACTTGTTCTCTGCTCAATGGCTGACCGATATGAGTTTCGTCCCAATTAGTGAAAGACTCTCCAAGATTGTATCTTGCAATTTGAAACGCGTGTCTTACGTCGTCGTTTCTATTCAAATCCCACGCAGTCCTTCCTAGTCTGTTCTTGATCGTTGGATCGCATTTAATATTTGAGAGCAAAATCAGTGCCATCTGTTTCATCCCTTGCTGCGATGCATAATGTAACATGGTAGGGGTTAAGGAATATTTACTCTCAGGCTTTAACCGAAAGTTTCCATCAAGCTTATTCTTTTTTAAGAAGGATATCAATAACGGTGCCCTTCCTTTCTTCAGCAGAGAAATTATTTCTTCTGTTTGGATTTCTTCCAGTAACGGTTCTTGTTTTTCTTTAAATTCGTCCTTTTTGTTCGACACTTCTAACTTTTGTACTGTTTCTTTCACTGCCAATGGTTCAGGCTTAGGTAATATTTTCAGGTAGGAAAGTTCGCACCATGCCTTCTTCAATTCTAATACAGTGGGCCTGTTCGTGGTAAAAGGGAAGCTCTTTATCCTTTCATCACCCTTGTTCAGAACGGTATTATCAGTAAAAATTTTTTTATCACTGACATTGCGAGCTCGAATAAAAATATTATCACACTTTGACAGATAAGGTTCCCAGTCCTTCAACACACCCTGTATATCTGTTTTTAAAGCGCTTTCATTGTACCTACGAAGTGCTGAACCGGCAGAGTTAGCTTTTCCCTTTGCATTGTCCATTGCTGACTGAGAACCACCTTGCTTCCTTCTCGTAGTATACCTATGAAACGTCTTGTGCTCTAAGAAATTGACCGCTTGCTCAATTAAGGTTTCGTCCTTCTTGTGCGCGTTCCCCTTGACATTGAGTCTTTGATGAGAAACAATTGCTCCCGCAAAATGTCCACCTCCTACCATAAACAGAGCTGAAATGGCCATTGGGTTCTCTTGCGAATTCCAAAAAGTCAAAGCTTCATTGGGGTTGGAAAGACTCCTTTTATTAAACAGAGACTTATAAATTCCCAAGACCTCATTCTTTTGAAGATACTTCGATTTGAAATAAATGTAGGGTGATTGGGTATTAATATGGCTAATAGCATCCGACTCGTCTTTTTGGAACCCTAATTTCTGCAAATCATTTTCGATTATAGTTTCCATATAATTATTAGTTTGTAGGTCCGGGTCCCGATCGCTGGCTTCCTCACTTTCTTCGTGATCACTTGAAGTTTGCTCGCCGTCAGAATTTTCGTCTTCAGACTTGATATCATGCTCCTTAGAAATCAGCGCATCGAATTCCCCAACGGACAGGATATTCAGCCCCCTAAGGTTACGCTTAACATTCATCAAATGATAATCAGTCTGGTAGTGGGCCTTTTGTTCATTTCTGGAATTAAAGCTCATTTGACAAACACTACAACGCATAACATTTGATGTGACCTTCTTTCTCGCTATTTGGAGATCTCCAGACTCCTTGTTTCTATCATTATCAGATGTCTTCTCTACTTCAACTTCTCGCAGTGTGGAGTCAAAGCTCATCAATTTCAATGAATTCAGAAGTTGCTCAGACAAATCAAAAATATAAAGATCATTCTTTTTTAGTGAGCCAGTCATTTTACTCGCCTTTTGTGAATTCATGCTATTGGAAGCTTGTCAACAGGCGTGCAGATCTTTTGAAAATCCTTTTTCTTCGAAGGAAAGGCGATATGCATTCTCATTTATTTTCATATACCTTCATCTTTTATTTTCTTCTATTTAAGATTTTGTCACTACATCCATTCAGAGAACCCGCAAAAATAAATATCTGAAAAAAAAAAAAAATCGTAATAAATATACAGAATATCGAAAAAAGAAAAAAGGCTACTTTTGAACGTTGTGAAAAAGATATTATTTACATAAACGTATATTATCACTTATAACACTATAAGAATCAATATTTCCACATTACTGCGAACCAATTCTGTGGCACTCCTCCAAGAAAAACTTGATGACGTCTGGATCCATGAAAGGGTGGGTACCGTGACCGAAATTAACAATGTAGCGGGACTTCCCACCTCCAAAAGCCTCAATCATCTGTTTAACTTTCTTTGTTATTACCTCTTTAGAACCATACATGACGCCAGGATCCAAATTGCCCTGCAAGGTGACACGGTTCTTGTTTATTTTTACCGCTTCTCTTGGGTCCCAGGACCAGTCCAACGAAACAACGTCAAATCCTGAACAGCATAGCTTGTCCAAAGCATACCACGACCCTTTCGCAAAAACGATCATAGGAATCTGTTCCATGATACCTAATTCTTGCAATCTTTTAGGCACTCTTTCGGCAATTTGTCTTAAATATGGTAGGGAAAACTCATCAAAATCTACAGACGAAAGCTCACCACCCCAACTTTCAAAAACTTGTAGTATTTGAGCACCCGCCACGACTTGCTGACTCAGAAACTCCACGGCCACATCAGTGATTTTTTGTAATAATTTGTGAGAAAGCTCTGGATACATGTTAATCCATTGTTTGGCAAATCTGAAAAGACGGGATCCGCCGCCTTCCGTCATATAAACCATTAGAGTCCAAGGTCCCCCGCAAAAGCCAAATAAGGGAACCTCACCATCCAACTTGATCCTTGTCATGGTGATTGCCTTGAAAGCCCAATCTAACTCTTTCAAAACATCAACCTTGTAGTCTAATACCGTTTGGAGGTCTTCCGGATTTCTTAAAGGTTCTGGGAAATGTGGACCTTTACCTTCGAGCATCTCGACCCTCATACCCATGGCTTGCGGAATAACTAAGATATCACTAAAAATAATAGCAGCATCAATGAGGCCTCTATAGCGTCTTACCGGCTGAATAGTAATCTCAGAAGCAATTTCCGCATCCCTGCAAGTTTGAAAGAAATCACGATTGTTTTTCACCTCGTGATATTCCGGCAGGTAACGACCTGCCTGGCGCATTATCCAGCATGGCGGTCTCTCGACTTTTTCACCCTTTGCGGCTCTCAATATCAAATCGTTTTTTGGAGCTGGAAAGTTACCCATAGCGTTATAACCTGTTATTTGCTTTATTTTTTTTTTTTTTGTTCTTCCTTTTCTCGAAGAGAGCTTACCAAACACAATTCTGAGATAATGCTTGATGAATTGAAGAACCTATCGATCACTCTATGTTACCTTCGTCTGGAACATCACTAATTCGAGCGGTAAAGATGAAAATGGCAGAACATTTCGCTGGCAAAATTAAAACTCTTGCCTCATTTTTTTTTTGCTTTCCTCTCCTGCCGCCAAAAACCCCGAACCCTGTCCTGTATATACGAGGAACATTGAAAAAGATCGTGTATGATAGCGCCAAGATGGCGGATAAACTAACACTATTGACAGGTTGAGGCCAAGGATATATTACTTGCTAACAGAAAGAGATACTGTCACCACAATTGCCCGCGTACGTATACTACAACATGTTCTCTATATATCACCCACTCTTTCGCAGTGCTACGTACGCCAAAAACGCGCGCATGTAAGTAAAGAAGTTTTTTCTTTTAAGAGCGAAGCTCCATTAAAAGCCTTGAATATAAACTAGTGCGAAGTAGTATGATCCGAAGACACCAATTGCTGGTGCAGTATAGAAATATGTGGCGTCCGAAAAAGAGCCTTTAACAATCCACGGCGAAACAAGGCACCGCTGTGCATTCAAAACATGCCGTTCCCCTACCAAGTTATATTGTTACGGATGAATCCAAAATAATTTGTTAAAAAATGCTGCCGTTCCGTCCCATTGAGTTTTATTTTCCTTCTCATGGCACCTTTTTCGTTTCTTCATCCTGCATTAGACTTACTAGTGTCCTTGCCGGATGCGTGCTTTTTTTTTCCGGCCGACACATATCGCTAAGCTGGAAGGACACCTTTTAATGTAGCCGTGCATGCGGCTCCGCGAAAAGAGCTCTGCTATATTTCTCTACCTGAACTTCGAGCCGCGATCAACGAAAGCTCTCATCCAAGGCTCGTTTTTCTTCACACAAGCATGACAGTAAAATATGCGGTCATTTTCGACTGCAAGTAGTTCAGCTACCATCCCCAGGTTTACACAGTTTTTTTTTAGTCATAATTGCCTTTTTCTGGCGCCTCTGTTGATCTTGTCTTTTTCGCTAAAGGATAGATATATTAGCAGTGAAATTCAATTCAGTGGCAGTATGCAGTTTGTTCTTGCGTTTCCTTGTGGTAAATCGGAAAAACCGGGCATTAAAAACTACGTTGTAATTAGCGTGGTTACTATTGATGGATTGGCGAAGTAAGATATTGTTTCTTAATATTTTCTTTCCCCTAAGGTAATGTCAGATCCTATAGTAACGTCTTCCAAAATGGAAAAAAGTGCAGAGTTTGAAGTAACAGACTCTGCTTTATATAACAACTTCAATACATCAACAACAGCTTCACTAACTCCGGAGATTAAGGAACATTCTGAGGAATCTCGCAATGGGTTAGTTCACAGATTCGTCGACTCATTCAGAAGAGCCGAAAGCCAACGTTTAGAAGAAGACAATGACTTGGAGGATGGTACCAAATCGATGAAATCTAATAACCACTTAAAAAAGTCAATGAAATCTAGACATGTTGTAATGATGTCTTTAGGTACAGGGATAGGAACAGGTCTTCTAGTTGCCAACGCCAAAGGTTTGAGTCTTGCAGGCCCGGGGTCTTTAGTCATCGGTTACGTTATGGTGTCCTTCGTCACGTATTTTATGGTCCAAGCGGCTGGTGAGATGGGTGTCACCTATCCGACGCTTCCAGGTAACTTCAATGCATACAATTCAATCTTTATTTCAAAGTCGTTTGGGTTCGCGACCACTTGGTTATTTTGCATTCAGTGGTTAACTGTGCTACCGTTGGAATTGATTACTTGTTCCATGACCGTCAAGTACTGGAATGACACAATTAATGCTGATGTATTCATTGTCATTTTCTATGTGTTTTTATTGTTTATCCACTTTTTTGGTGTTAAGGCATACGGTGAAACGGAATTTATCTTCAATTCCTGTAAGATATTGATGATTGCAGGATTCATTATTTTATCAGTCGTCATCAATTGTGGGGGAGCCGGTGTGGACGGCTATATTGGCGGCAAATATTGGCGCGACCCTGGTTCATTTGCAGAAGGCAGCGGTGCCACTCGTTTCAAAGGGATATGTTATATTCTAGTATCTGCATATTTCTCCTTCGGTGGTATTGAATTATTTGTTCTTTCCATCAATGAGCAGTCTAACCCTAGAAAATCCACTCCTGTAGCCGCGAAGAGAAGTGTATATCGTATTTTGATCATTTATTTGCTGACAATGATTCTAATTGGGTTCAATGTTCCTCACAATAACGATCAATTGATGGGTTCCGGTGGCTCCGCAACGCACGCTTCACCATATGTCTTGGCAGCCTCTATTCACAAGGTTAGGGTCATCCCCCATATCATTAATGCTGTTATATAGTTTTATAGATAGACTAAAAATGGAATAGCATTGTTTTTGTATCACCTCATCCTTCTTTTTTACTTTTTTCTTTTTTTTTTTCTATTTTGAAAAGTATTGGAGTTATGTGAACTAATCCCATTCTTGA
>JXWR01001904.1_pt1 | contig 19542 bp, 6 predicted proteins | sample 315541 | NCBI WGS metagenome assembly JXWR01 (sample SAMN03273951, study PRJNA271842) | soil metagenome | isolation source: rice field ambient CO2 | place: India: CRRI Experimental farm Cuttack,Odisha-753006 | collected 2013-12-17
GTGTATATGAGATAGTACTATCACACATACACATATGCTTAAGAACATAACAGCAACTTATGTTTGTCGCCATTATAGTTTTTATGCTTTCACCTAACAATACACATATCGAACATGAACGGAACAAAAAAAAAAAAATAATAATAATGAAACTGGAGACAAAAGTAGGAATGGAAAAGTAAAAATGATATAGAAAGAAAAAACAACTGGAGGAACAAAATAATATAAGAAAAAATTTAAGCAGATTTAATTAGACAAACAGCAAAAAATATAACAAACAATTAGCAAGAAATTGCATCATTGAGCGATTGTAGTTGCAATTCATTTCAATATTCACTGCTTTTTGATAACTCAAAAACATTTGTTTGTAAACTAATTCAGTAACAAAAATACTCATGACATTGATCAGAGGAAAAATTATGAATTATCATACGATCACATTTGGCAAATATAAGAGTGCACTAATTGTCATCGCCTTCATTTTCCAATAAGTGATAAATAGATTGTGTTGGCTTGGCAGCATCTTTTTTGGTTTCAGCTTCTTTAGCTTGTGCTTTAGCATGACCAGCTCCTTTGGCAGCGGTAAATCTTCCACTGGCGCTTCTAGCGCTACCCCAGTCTAATTGAGATTCTTGCTTTTTGTTGCTGTTAGTCTTTCTAAAGTTACCAGAGTTACTTCTGTCCTTACCGTTTTCTCTAGCAGGCTTTTCAGAGACTGGCAATGGACCTCTTCTGGCAGTCCAATCAAATTCCGGTTCTTCACGTCTTGGCTTTCTTTCGGTTCTTTCACCTCTTGGCTTATCAAATGATTTTTTTTCGGCTTTTTCTTCAGTTGGTTCTGGACCACCTGGCAATGGGCCTCTTCTGGCGGACCAGTCAAATTCAGGTTCTTCACGTCTTGGTTTTCTCTCGGCTCTTTCACCTCTTTCACCTCTTTCATGAGATCTGGCATGGAAAGGCTTTTCTTCACCTTCGTTAACTTCACCAGCTGCCAATGGACCTTTTCTGGCGCCCCAGTCAAGATCTGGTTCTTCGCGTCTTGGTTTTCTTTCTCTTCTTTCACCTCTTTCACCACCAAATCTGTCGCCAGCAGGTTCACCAGCCAATGGACCTTTTCTGGCGCCCCAGTCAAGATCTGGTTCTTCACTTCTTGGTTTTCTTTCTCTTCTTTCACCTCTTTCACCTCTTTCACCACCAAATCTGTCGCCAGCAGGTTCACCAGCCAATGGACCTTTTCTGGCGCCCCAGTCAAAATCAGCGTCCTCACGTCTTGGTCTTCTTTCACCTCTTTCGCCACCAAATCTGTCATTTTGAGGAGGACCACCGCTCAAAGGACCTCTTCTAGCACCCCAGTCAAAATCATCTCTTGACTTATCTGGTGCGGCAACAGAAACAAACACTCTTCTACCGTTCAACTCTTGAGCAGATAAATCCAAGGCTTGAAGCAACAAGTCTCTGGTGTTGAAAGTGATGAAAGCAGAGCCCTTTAATCTACCGTTTTCAGTTGGTGCAACCAATTTGGAAAAAGTACCTTGACCAACTTTTTCTTCAAACCATTGGCCAACTTCTTCTTCGGTAACGTCCCACGGCAAGTTGCTGACTCTAGCTTTAAAAGGAGCTTCGTCTGGAACTGGAAATTCTCTTCTCACTGGACGGTCAGATGGGCCAGAACCAGGATGAGCAAGGCCAGAAAAACTTGGTGGTTCATAAGCGGACTTAGCAGATTGCACTGGCACAGAAATAGAAGAAAGATCAACGTCGTCATCAGCCCAACTACCGCCGAAAGTTTCGTCGTCAAGGAAACCTTGCAAACTGAACTTTTGTCCCTTAGCTTTCTTAACACCTAATTATTCGAGCATTAGTGTCCATTATTCTCCATAGATAAAAAAAAAAAAAGTTATGTTTATAGAGTTTACTCCCCACTTATTATTTTGGTACAAGAACCCAATATCACTATTAATAATAATAAAAAAAAGTCATGGCAACGGTATGTCATCTAACATTTTTCACCAATGTTGGAAGAAATATTTTGCGGAAACGTACCCATTTTGCTTTAATGTAGTTATATGTATATCTCTAAATCGAGTGTAGATTCTAAGATCTGTTCGATAAGTATATTTGTACTTCTGAGAGAATAGCTTATATTTGTTGTGCTTCTTTCCTCTCTCTCTCTCTGTCTCTCTTTCTGTTTTCCTATCTTTTTTTTTTTATTTTTTTTGCCAAAAAAATTTTTTCAGCCATGAAAAAAATTAGTTAGTGATGTACAACGCACATGACCTCTGCAGTGAAAAACATACCGTGTTTATAGCATTTACGGTCTCTTCCGCGCACTCCTGCATTGGACATAATCATAGCAGACAGTTGACAGACAGCAGCGCTAAAACTTTAGGCGCTGCTTTTCTTTTCAGCAATTGTCTCTATAACCACATCCTGTTACAAGAAATATTGCTCAATTGGGATCTAACTAGCTCACTTCCCTTACACAAGGATAGAATCTATGTACAAAGATCGATTGAACACATGCTTTGGTGATGTGGTACTTTTTGTTGTGCTCCTACTTGGCGTGGATTGCTATAGTTTACTATTTTTCGGGCGCGCTATTTTGGATAGTATCTCCAGCAATCACATACGTCAAGAATATCCATTATAAGCATATAAGGATAAGCAAGTTCAGGTTCTACTTAAACTTGTTTAAAAGAGGTCATAAACTTCTTGTGTTTCATCTCAGCAATATTTCAATAACTATCAACATTGATGATCTAACCCAGAAAACTAGCCACAAAAAGAGCAACAAAAAAAAACAGAACACAAGGCAAGAATACTCTTCAGGTTTCAATGATAACTTTAACACTCTAAAACATAAGCTCCTCAAGTTATCAATTAACAGTTTTCCTGGATTTGAAATTTGCTTCTTTGATGTGAATTTGGTCTTTATAAGCAGCTCCCAGAAGGAACGATTAATGATAATTGTCCCAGAATTCAAATTAAATTCGGACTTGAGACAAATTGTCAACAACATCTCTAAACCTAAATCGCGCAAGTCTTGGCTCGTTGACCATCGTCTTCACATCAAAGATTTGAATATCAAAGTATCTTCAAAGACAAAATCTCTTCAGTTCCTCAAGAATTTGGCTGTTGACATAAATTACTCGGTAAACAGCAGCAATTTAAAAATTCTGGACATTTGTTTAAATTTTTACAATGAAAGATTAGATTTTCCGATATTTTCCATTTTAAAATACATTAACGAATTTATTCCGCAAGAAATCAAAAAACACATATTATCCTCTAAGATTTATGAGAACCGCAAAGAAAATGTTGATAAACGATCCAATGCTGAAAAGTTGAAGCAGCAACAAAGCGATCATGAGCAACAATTGAATGATTTCATGGATAAAATAAGCCTTGCGCTTGCAAAAGCAAATGAGGTTCTCAACATGTTCAAAGAGGTAAATATCAATTTATCCAATCTCAACATAGATGAGATATACTTGTTTCTTTTTTTTTTAACTAAAGAAAACTACTTTGCTGCTTTTGATTTGATAGAAAATGGTGATGCTCAATTTCTCAATCAAATTTACTTCCAATGCAAGCTCAACAAATTCAATGTTAATTTGAACAAGCTCAACAAGAACTCCCCCGGATATGAGCTACTGTTTTCAGTAAATGATAACCCAGTGCAATTCATAGCCTCACTTATGAACTTTCAGGTACTCATGCACGTTTGCAATGTTAATGACAAAAAAAACATAAAGCCTTTTGTACTAGAACTATTTCAAATACCCAATATCAACTTCACCATACAAACCAATTCACTATATCAGACGCTCAAAGTTTTACTGAGAAATAAGAAAATCACATCTGCAGTCATTAAAGTTTCAAGTCATATGTCTTCGCCGACAATTGAGTTCAATTCATTTTACTTTGGTGTTCTACTTCTCAATTTCAGACAGATCAAATACTTTTTCAAAGATAATCTAGTGTTTGAGAGCCAGCAAAAGGCGCAAAAGGAACATGAAGAGAACTACATTGTGAACTTTTTTTATTCGTCGATATCAAGATTTTTACCATTATTATTTTTCAAGATTACAATAGAGGATATTATATTTTTGATCAAGTATCCTGATAAAGAAGCAAACTCACTGAGAACCGTGTCTTTAAATATTAACTTTGTTGGGTTTGAGACGTATACCAGAAAAAAGTTGTTTAATAACAACAAGAATATCACGCATACATCAATTTTGAATAAACTTGACATATCCGGAATTAAAGGAATATACCAGCAACATAAGGATTTGGAATATGATGAGGACAAGTCTACTGTTGACGCGAGTGATTCAGATTCAGATACAAGCTCCAACAATCACAGTGTTAATGATGATTTCAGTTACGTAAATGAGGACATATTATACTCTGAGTTTGCTACGCTAAAACTTTCTTTCGAGGGGCTCCCAAATATGAGTCTTCTTTCGAGCTTTTTTATTCAAACGCTATATGTTGATTTATCGAACTTATCTGTTTTGACTGGATTGTCAACTATTGTCGAAGACATTTACTCGACTACACATTATTTTTACCTAAGTAATGATGAACTTGAAAAGTATGCAAATGAAAGAAAAGTATTAGACAATCATTTAATTCCTCCTAAGCATAGAAAAGACGCCAATAAATCACTCGAGGAAATTAAAAAAGTGTATAAAGCTTATCTCTTTAGCATGATGCCTGAATGGCTTCATGAAACAAAGTTTTTTGGAAACGACCTCACAATTATTATGGGATCCCGCTCCATTTTAATACCCCAGGAGCTATTAAAACATGACTTTTTGTCAGAAAATGATAAGATCCAAAATTCACTCAGAAAAATTATATATAAGTTAGATTCGTGGTCAATTTCATTGAACAATTCTTTTGCTAATGAAAATCATGATCTACGCAGCTTTAGTACCACCGCAGCAGCAAGTAGCATTGGAGAAACAAGTATTTCAAATTTTCAAGAAGCCGCTAATACTCCTGGGCCCGAAGAAGAAGAAAGCGATTCAAGTGGCCCAAACGAAAGTCAGGACGTATATTGGGAAGTTGATTTTAATTTCAAAGATATTGTCATAGATATATTAGCATGCGATCCTAGACTCTTCAAAAAAAATTTTGACAAATCTAGAAAAGCTGCAAGCTCAAAGAAAGCATTAAGAAAGTCTTCGAGAAAAAATCATTACAGACTAATGCCTATAAACGTTTTAATGGTGCCCATCATTGAAAGTAAGTTGTCCTCTTTACACAGTGAAGATGGGAAAGGGTTGGATTTTTTAAAGTTATCAACCCATATTTCGGAAATAGAGTTTAAATATTCCACATTTGCTCACTTTGTCATTCTTTCGTCTATTTCGTTTCTCAAAAATGTCATGTTAGCATTCTCCCTGCACGACAGTAACTTAAAGCCTTCTAAAAACGAAGGTGAAAAAGCTGAAAAAGCCAGCCCAAAGTTCAAACTTACTGATTTATTGTTGGTCGAGACAGCCGTAAACTCTATTGACACTATACTTTATTTTCCTCTTGATTTTAAAATGAGGGTTCAATTGCAACGGTTACAAATTGTCTCTCCTATGTATTCCACTGAATTAAGTGCATCCGCTGAACTTTTGAGGATATGCGTTCAGTCCCCCACCATAAAGAAATACTGGGAAAGATTAATGATTGTCAATAATTTAAAATTTATTATGGACTTCAAAAGGCTAGAACAATTTAATAAGAATAAATATAATGAGAGCTTTAAGAATGATGAGGCGGTTTTTCAGATAGAATTTGTCTCTTCCAGGGTTTCTGTCCCATTCAACTTCATTATACACAACATTTTTGATAACATTGGAATCATCAAAAAAATTTTCAAACAGATAAACTATTCATTGAAGAACAACTCTCCAGAAATTGTTTTGAGACCTACGTATATTGAAAGGCCTCCGGCTATTCCAAAATTTGAAATTAGAGCAAATAGGTTTATGTTTAATATGGACGATGATCCATTTGAGAGCCAATTGAATTCTGCCTATCAGATAGGTTTAGCTGAACAGAGAGAAAGAATGTCTAAAATAGAATTTTTTATTCAAGAAGTGCAATCAAAATATTTAGTTGATAAGCCTTATATGGTTGAAATTACAGCGGCCTTCAGCCTTATTATCAGTGACTCCAAATATGTTTATTTTGCTCAAGAAGGAAAGGTATTTAAGAAGCCAAGATATTCTGATGACAACAATCAGTGGCCCACTGTCTCACACAATAAAAACTTGATTGATGCATTTGCTAAAATTGAAATTTTACAAAGAAATTTGACCAAGTCTTGGGTCAAAAGGGTGAAATGGCAGAAAGCAAAGTTCAATGAGGAAATTCAAAGTAGATCAGAATATTTGTGGAAATTAACCAAAGTTGGTAAGTATTCCAAAAATTTTGATAAGCGTGTATGGGATGGCATATTCTTAGGACCTCCATTACTCAGCTCTGTGATAGAAAATCTTTCTTTAACAATTTCGTCAGTGGACTTTCCTTTACTGCAAATACCAGAGTATTTACATCAAATTGGAAAAGGTATGCCTCTTGATATGAAATACCAAATGCTTGTTCCATTGTATTTAGATCTAAGGTTCAACGAACTAAGAGGTCATTTGAGGGATTATCCTTTACCATTTATACATATGCCGTCAAATGAAGGGTCATCGGAAGCTATACGAATAAGTGGAAACATAATAATTCTGGAAGAGTTTACAAATCGAAAAGAAAACATCAAAAAGCTTTTTATTCCCCTCGTGCCATCTTGTGAGCAAGTTGATCAAGATCCATACTACTCTCTCACCATCCCAAAAACCCTAGCCTCGGTGAAAACATTTTTGAATTTGAAAATCGATGTGTCTTCTTCAAAAGCAACTAGATTTACCTGGGGTGCATCCTATCAGCCTGCTGTACAGCAAATTATGCTAAACTTTGATGGTTTCACTAAACCGCAACTTGACCCTTCCGATAAAGTCGGCTTTTGGGATAAACTTCGAGCAAATATTCATGGGAGGGTAGCATGCAGCTGGAGTGATAAGGGCGCATTGGATATAGTATTTAAAGGTGGCAGAGACCCCTACAAAGTTTTAGATAAAGATGATGGTTTCATTCTTTCATTCTCCGAAAATATTGCTCTTGATATAAATAAGAACGATGACCCAAAAGAATTCATTGTTGTCAACGCCAACAAAATCAGTTGGATAGCACCAAATCATGTTGCGCAGCCGTTGCTAGTTTGGTCGAGAGGGTCTAAAGACGCTGTTTTTGTTCCAGCTTTGAAGAACTTCAACCCAAATAGCCTAGCTGGGTTTTATTTAGCATCTGACGATGATACCCGTGCTATTAGCCCTCAATTGATGGCAGAATCTGAAAAAAATTATTATGAGAAAACGGCAATAAACTTGTCAGGAAATGTTATTTTTATTTTTGGAGTCCTTTTCGAACGGAAATTGAGTGAAAAAAGACGAACTGATGAGTTTATTCCACATTACAAGGTTCAGTTGACAAATCCAGATTTTGTAAAGGAAAAAAATTATGATGCTTATGAAGGCTTCAGAAGTCACTTCATTCACATGGCATTTTCCTTGAAATCATTAGATAGCAAAGGAACAAAATCCTACAATAGCTTCCATCTATCACCAAATGTATTCTCATCATTTTTTCTGTGGTGGAAATTGTTTTCTGGAAACATGTCATTACCAATTCGACACGGCAGAATCTTTGGGCCAGCAAAGGCGAGTAAAAAGTTCTCTATTTACTTATCCACCATCAAGTTTCAGTTTTTGTTATCCCCATTATATGTATGCCATGTGTACCGTGATAAAGTATCAAGTACAGTGAAGCAAGGGAGTCAAGCTGCTGATTCATATTCGTCCTTTAATGCTATTGGAGTGAAGGGACGGGTTGATAATGTGAAGATTGATTTGCATCAAAGAAAACAGCCAACTATTGTGCACAAAAAAATTTTAGATACTACCAAGAGAATTATGAAAATGAAGTTTAACATTGGCGAAGTGGACATAGAGAATATTGACGTTCGCCTCATAAACGCTACGTTCGATTCGAACGAGAAGTTCTTAAAGCCACAGCTAAAAATATTTGATAATAATACATCTTGGTATGATATAAATGATTTCGAAGAACTTTTCTTGCCAAGTATCAAATCTTTGAAGCCATTGGTACAAGTATATCCGGTGATGTTCTCTCCTAGAATGATGTATTTCAGAAGAACTGCTGAAGAGGAAGCTCTTCAAGATGAAACTCAAATGGAGATACCTTTTGGTAATGAGCCATCTCATGTTTGCGTATTATCGGAAAAACATTCATCAATAGATGCGCAGTTGATATTGACCAAAATGAGAATTCAAGAGTTAAAACAGCAGGTTGCTTTCCTAGAAAAGAAATCATTGTCGAAGGTCCATGATGGTCAGGATGACACCTGGGCAAAGAATATAGAAGAGCTAAAAGCACGGCTACAAGAGGTTGAAAAGAACTTTGCGATTTTGCGTTCAATTAAAAATAATAGTGATGATCCGGAAATTTCCGAGCCAATGAAGAAAACTGTTATGTTGCAAGATACAGACTATGAAGTCAAATTCAATAATCGTTTCATTATTCATAATATGTTACTTAAATGGAACTGCAATAACCGGAACTTGATTTTCAAGTATGTTCATTTATTAACTTTACACAAGGCAATAAATTATTTTATGGGTACAGATGCTCTTTCTAGCATCACTGATATTATAGAAAATAAATTAAATGTGAATGAATTAGAATCGTCAAAATCATTTAATTCAAACTTTCAGCTGACCGACGTACATGAAAATCTAAGTAATGCAAAAAGTGCTAATGGCAATGGAATCGGAAAATATAGCGGCCAGTGCAGCAATAGTTTAGACTCTTTCGATCAAGATTTGAGATTTGTTACATCCAATGCTTTGTTCCATAATGACGATTATTTGCTTAAGCTTGTTTCTCCTCAAATTCAACTAATTGATGATGACTCGAGCAAAGCATGTTTATTAGTGGTCGCACCAAGTATTGAGCTTAAGGTCATATCCATAAAACAAAAAAGGTACAAAGCAGGGAAGGATGATCTGTCAGAAACATTAGAGTATTCTGATGTCGTTGAAACAAGATTTGGTTCGCTTTTACATGAAGCCAATATATTTGCATTTTACAAAGAGAGTGTCTTTGAATATTCAAGTCTATACTTTGCGTCTGAAAGTTATGGTTCGAATACTATCTGGCCACCTTGGCTCGGTGTTGAATTATGCACCAATGGTACCATTTTGAGAGATAATATGATGCTTGAAAAGACTTCCATGTTACTTAGATATGATAGAGTTGGAAACACACTTCAAGCTGATGAAAGTGTTGAAGACCTGCAAAAAAGAAGGAATAGAATTATTTTCGATGTTCCAAAAGTGATTGTTTCATGTGATTCTAAGCAGTACACGACGCTATACTCTCTTGCTTGGGACTTGTTGATTTACAGTGAGCCGTCCACAAAGGAATTATCTAGCAAGCTTGAAAAATTGGCCATGAAAACATCTTTGAGTAACCTTTCTGAATTGCTAGCAAGGATCAGACAGTTGCAAAAAGAGATTAGGATTCTTGGGAGTATGGAACGCGTTTTTATCATCAAGAAGCAATTCTTATCGCACCGAGAACTATTTGACTTGTCTATCATACGCCTTGAAAGAGAAGAATTGCTCAAAGATTTATACACTTCAATGAAAGCTATTGCATTAGGCGGTGAAAATAATAAAAGTATTGGAGAGCAAGTTGAGTGGGCTATAAGAGCTGACTCAATCATTTGCCACATGTTGGTAAAAAATAGAGAGCCTTTAATTGATATTGCATTGTCAAAATCGCAATTTAAACGAAAGGAGGCCTCAGATGGGTCGAATGAAAATATCTTGCAAATAGCTATGATGCAAGGTTTCACTTTATCTGCAGATACTTATTACCAGGAAATGTTCTTACCGTTTAATTATGAAGACAAATTGAATTCAGCAGCACAAAATCAAACCAACTTAATAAATGTTAAGTGGTCGATGAAAAAGCCAATTGGTGGTATTAAAGTGATGAAGTACCTTCACATTTTTTTGCAGCCTATTAAATTACAATTAGACCAGGATACTGGAAAGCAAATATTTGAATACGTCTTCAATGAAGAGTATAAGAAGCGAGACAAATATGGTAAAAAAGATGCTAAGAATGGCAACGAAACCTCGCAATCACTTCATAAAGACAAAAATGGCAAATTGGAACATCAATATACAGATACAGAAGAAAAAGAGGTGGATTTTGATAATGCTAATGATTTTGATGATGAAACAGCAGAGTTAGTAAAGCAAGCCTCATCTGTTATTGAAGAAGGACTGCCCTTTGATGACGTCAATAATACCAATGCTGTTAAAATAGGCAACCATGCTGAGAGCGATGACTTCTCTGATTCATCATCAAGGGGCAGCAAAAGAAAGAAAAGCAATGGCTACTTCGCAACAAACGAATCTGAACGCCATCATTCCGACGATAATAATGGGAGTCATAGAAGCTTCAAAACCCGTTCACAAAACAATGGTACTACAAAAAAGCTTTCCGAAGAGAATATTGACTTGGGCGAAAGTAATAGCGATGATTTTTATGGCAAAAAAGATGATGATGCTGAGGACGAGGATGGTGTTGACCTAATGCTTAAAAGAGCCAGCAAAAACTTCAACATTGAGTCATTCAAGCTTGACAGCTGCATACTTTGTATTTCATACAAAGGAGAAGGGCGACAAAGATTAATCTCGGTGAATAATTTTGTTATCAAGCTTCCAACCATTATTATAAGCCGTCAAATATTGTCCTTTTATGAGATCTCCATGCTTTTGAAAAAAATTGTGCTAAAATCATTGTTGCAGCATTCTGGAAAATTGATAGGTAATAAGTTAAAGAGCCATAAACTAAAGAGGATCAAACAGCCATTGATTCAACTCACAAATTATGATAAGTTTGTTAGTGTGCAGGAATTGAAAAGAAGTCATAGTATGGCAGTGAGTGAAGCAGAAGTTAATCAAGAACATGAAAATGTGGAATTTCAGACGTATCAGCCGACGAAAAATTCTCTCAGAGAGCCACAAATACTGGATGAATAGTTTTTTTCGGGTTTTTATTTCGATTATTGATATTTTAATTATTTTTATTTGGTGTAACTTTTTTATTCACGCCCTTCCAAACTTTATTACCTTCTTGATATGTATTCTTATTACTGTTTCATTTTAATATCTTAGTAATTTAATTTGAGTTTTTTTTATTTCGTTTTTTATTGTGTTTTTCTATTCTAAAAACAAATTATCTTCTATATCATAATTAATGTATAATTAGTCCGGAACATTCAAGTAATGCCATCTCTCCACAAATGTAAACTTCAAGCATGACCATTAGACAAAAAAGCGGGACAATTACGATTGTGGACTAGGCTCACCGATCGTTTTAAATAAATGTAGCGGAGAGCGCGTTATTGGTGAAACTGTTAGCGAGACAGGTGAAAACCCGGTAAAGTTATCGAACCTTGTTCTTTATTATCCTTTCGTACACGGAATACCAAAGTAGACGTAAACCAAAATACCGCCGAAAAATCTATGTAATTTACGGCGGCCTTCGGGGGATTAACTAGCAGCTCTTAATTTTTTTTAATGCAGCTTTTATTAAGCCGAAGTTTCGCCGTTCTGTGTAACGCACAATAACCTCGCTATAGTATAAAGAAAGAACAATAGGGGTTTTAAAAAGCTGGCCGTGCAAAACCACAACTTATTCTGACTATAGTTCAACTTTTGAACTTCGGTGATGGTTCTACAATTGCTTTGCCTTTCAGTTTACCTGCTTTGAGGTATTACAAGAACAAAAAAAGTATTTACCTGACAGCAGAATTTGTCAATATTAATACCTTTGTTGATTCAGCTTTGAATATCATCACAAAACAGAAAAAAAAAATTCTTTATTACATAGCACCGACAAATTCGAATACGAGACGAGACAAAAGAGGGGCTCAGCGGACCCTCTTCATGCAAGAACAATTACCCCGCCATGACATTACGTATATTACGTAGTATGTCTACAACCCGTGCAGGTACTTTAAAATTTAGGTGTATTATCACTGCAAGCTTGTATTATGAAAAGCGAGTTAATATGATTTAGCATCTGTGCTAATGCAGGCAACGGGTGTTTTTGTGCGGCACATAAGGATAGTACCAAAAGCAGTGTAACCATAATTATGGCTAGCCAGCTAAACAGCAGTTTGAGGCTGTTGTTTGTGCTACAGCGCTGTGCATGTACCCCGCCATGGAAATATTTGTTTGCCCAATATGGCTATAGTCAAATATAAATGGTGACAGTAATGGATTGCTGCTTATAAAACCAGGCCGGTCATGAGACAATTTTTCCGAGGGAAAATTTGGCGGTATACGCACATTTACAGCAGCTCCAAGTTGAAACTGTTTTTAGGGTGGATATTTATGCACTATGATGATGGTAAGGATTTGCTGTTAATTTTTTTTTCTTTTATCTTTATGGCTTTTAGTAGCTTTAGTGTATAATATTTCCCCGCCCCCGCCAGTTTGTTTTCCGGGTGTGGGAAAGGGCAGCATTTGTTTTTTGCAAAAATGAATAAAATAGATTAAAAATATACATCTATTTTTTTCTTCTGAGACAAATTTGATTTTATTGATGTAGCTGTTGACACATGTTTCATATGCTTATGTGTACAATATGGGCAGTATAGACAGTATAATTGGTAAATGAATTAATGGTAATTAAAATCATGAAAATCGCAAAAATCAGGCAACATTGTTTCTTGGAGTAATACTCAAACACAATCTTTTTAAAACAAAACTAACCAAAGAAAAATAAGTATGTATCTGTATTAGAATAGTTAACAGAAAAATCATATGTATCCAAAAATAGCAAAAAAGCAAGATTTATATAATATTCAAACAAATAAAAAGTGAGCCCAAAACAAGAAATACCAGGAAAAAAAAGTAGAACGGAAAAAATCAAATTATAGAAAAAAAAAATTTAGATCAGAAAGTAGAACAAAAAAGATCAAAAATTCAAAGCCGCCAAGTTGAAGTTTCCAAAATTTACCAACTCGGGAGGCCCCATCATGAAACTATCAGTTATTTCCTTTGTGGCACAGTTATCGTTGTCGTGATTGTATGTAATGCTATTATTTTCGTAATTGTCGTTATCATGATTATCATAAAATTCGTAACTATTATTATTGTTGTTGTTGTTGTGGTTGTTGTGAATGCTATTGAGCTGAACATTTGGCCTGTGGACAGTAGCACCAAAATTGGCAACTTGCCCATTGTTATTGCCATCATCATCCGAATAGCTCACAATGTGGCAATTTTGCTTGTTTATATCTCTTGGATCAACGCTATTTGCCCTTTTAGCCGCTGATTCTATTGCTTCCGCAGCATCTTCCGATACAGTTGATACGGTCTTGACACTGCCATCATCAATCATATCAATGCCAAAATCATTTAGCATTGCTTTATAATATGTGCCAGAGAACATTTCCATATCGCGCTCTTCAACTTGCGTTTCTGCTTCAATAGCGACATGGTTTGTAACGTAATCATTTGTACGCTTTATCAAACTATTTTCAGGCAAAGATAAATGTCTGACTTGGTTATTGTTGATATTAGCATTCGCTGTAAAGCTGTTATTCCCGTTTTGAATAGTAGATCTTCTTTGGGGAAGCATATTGACGCTATTGCTACCACCATTGATATGATGATTGTAAAAACTTTCAAAGTTTGTATTTTTCTGGTGCTGTAAGTTAAAGTCATTGCTATTGCTTATGATGCTGCTACTTGAGTCAGTTTCGAATTCAACTTCAGTTTCCGGTTCGGTGAAGTGGCCATCAGCGACGTTTCCTCCCGCAGTGGTCATAAGTCTGGCTGCGGCTGTTTGATGATAGTTCAAATGCTGGTTTTTGAATGACTGCATTGTTTCCATGCTTGAACTTGACTGATTAGTCATGTTATTATCACGATTGAGAAGAATGTCCAACATGGGCTGTGAAAACTCATTTTGGCTTTTTGAAAGAGTGGAAGGTTGGATCTCGTAGTTTTCCAATCCGTAAAGGAAGCTTAAATGAGGATCTAGTGGTTTTTTGTTGTTGTTGTTGTTGTTATTGCTGGTTATTTCACCTTGACTAGTAGCCTTCTGGTGACTACCCACTTCCACATCACTACTTATGTTATTGCTTACATTGACACTAGATAAATCAAAATCCAAAATGCTAGTCAAAGAATTTTGCAAATCAATGAAGTCAAACTCTTGATGAAATACTTCCTTGTCCCACCCTGCTAACACTTGGTTCTGACGATGAGGCCAAATACCAGTTTTGACAAATGCTTGCCGAATTGACTCTTTATCAAACACTTCAGAACTAATGTCATTATAGATTTTCAAGAAGCTTCCCGTATTGATTGCCTGTTGCTGCTGGGGCTGCTGCGGCTGTTTTTTCTGCTTCTGATTGGCAAGAAATTTTATCTTCAACTGTATGGCCAAGTTTTTGAGCAAAGTCGGCATCAACCCTTTAGTAATTGGCTGTAATGTGCTTGACAAATAGGGCGACAACAACAATGGCACAATATTATTTTTCATGCAGTACTTTAAGAACTGTAAAGTGACATGGCATGTGTTATAATTACAAACCAATACTCTCATCTTTTGACCATTTTGAGCTTTTGCTTTAGTTTTTCTGTTGAATCGGCGTAACCAAATCATTGAAAGTTCGGCGCTAGTATAGGTGGTGCGAGAATCATTAATTACATCTTCGTCATTATCAGCATAAATTTCAAAAAGTGCTTGATTGTTGATGTTTGGGCCGTGATTGTTGGTGGCTAGGTCTTCTAAAGAACCACCATGGAGCACAAATAATGAGTTTAGTTTAAATCCGTCGGCGCATATTGTTTCCACTACTGAAATGCTTTTGCAGTGTGGATCGTTATTGCTGTCACTGTTGTTATTGATATTATCATCATTTTGGCTGGACAGGCTTCCTGGTGACGGTGGGGTTGGGGTCATTGACATTGACGGAGCTGGGCTGCTTGAGACGGAACTAGCTGATTGGCTACTGCTGCTTGAGGTACTTGTCAGTGAAAAAGGCGACATTCCTGGTTTGGAACTTGCATCTTTGAAGGAGTCGTATACAACTTTACAATAATTGCATGTTGAATGTTGATTTTCAAGTTTTTCCTGGCACACATTTTGCAACTGTACAGTGAATTCAGAAACATTGTATATCTGATCAGCTTGAATTTGGTTATCTTGATAATACTCGCCTAATTTGTCAAACCATTGTTGTAAAACACTTGGGTAAGAGTCATTAATTCTAGGCTTTTGGAAAACTATTGGCTTGATGTGACTTAGCTGAGGATGGCGCTTGAAGAATTTGCTTATCCAAGACTGGCTAACTTTTGTCTTTCGGCTATCGCTGCTACTGCTGCTACTTGATTTTCCCGCAAATTCAGCAGCTGATGAGTTATCGTTCAAATTAGATATCTGGTCGTTGCTATAATTTAGCTCAAGGAGTTGATTTGCCAAAGAGTAAACTGCCTTCTTGTTGATAAAATCAGAACAAGTAGACAAGAATTTAATATAGTTTTCCAACTCGTTCTCATAAGTGACATTCAATGACATTTCATACTCATGAGCCACGACTTTATTTTTTCTTTCACCGTACAAGTATTTGGTTAATGTTGTGCGGCTTGTGCCGTGGTTTTTGGCAGCTTGTCTAATCGACTGGCCATGGATGGTTACTGCCTGATATGCGTCAAAAAGTTTCTGTTCAAGCACGGGGTCAATAGTAACATGTTCTGGTTTGGTTCTTGGAATGATAGTTTTGCTCATGGCTGGGCCACTGTTCTTCTTTCTTCTGACTGGGGCCATTTTATTTGATTCACTTGCTTATGGTATGAGTTTGTTTGTTTTTGTTTTTGTTTTCTCGTTAGGGAAAAATCAGGATTTCCAAAACAAGTTTATTATGCAAATGTGTATTGATAAGGTAATGAAATTATTGGAGAACGCCAAAAGTAGTTACTATGAATGCAAAACGATAAACTTGAGCAATGTCATAAGAGTTTGATATTGACAGAACCCTGAAAGATATCCTATCTGGCTCCGATAACTGACAGTGCGGCTTGACAGGCTTTTATAAATATAACAGCATATAATAATCAGGGCCGGCCATCCACGTACTCCACGGTACTCCACGTAAGTGCCGCTGTCTAATGCTGCAGGACTGCTGCTACTGCTGCTGTCCCCAACAATCTTAAGATTTGCAATGCATGCACCGAGTCGCCCAGTGCTGGGGGACGTACGCATATATGCTGTAGCTGGTGTCGGCTTAGTCAGCCCATGCGCACCACCGGCGGACTGCAAACAATAAATTGACTGCCAAAAGAGTTCTCGCTGCAGTGTTTGTTTGCAATTTTGCAGAAATTCACTTACAAGAACGAGCTTAGTATGAAGTTAATGCAAAAGAATAGAGTAACACTTAGCAGCTAAAGCAAGAGTTTCGGAGAGCGCCCAACAGAGAACCCGATAGTCGGACTGCATTTTATTGCGTGCAGTTGCAATATGCTGCTGAATGTTGCGCCGTAATACACCCCATTGCAATTTATGGCGCTATAGTACAGTGGGGTGCCTTACATCGCATTAGATTGCAATACGATGCGTTGACTTACTTAATTTGGGCGCTTAGCAAACGTGGAGCGAAAGCTTCTTTCGGAGGCAACAAACACTTTAAATTGGGTGAATGAGTATGTGAACAATACTGTATATAAAACAATATCGCCACTACACCAGCAATAGTAAAGAGAAAAGGCGAGAGAAAACCGGACGAGCAGAAGGCATATAGCAATGACTCGCAATTTTCACCTGTTTTTGGGCATCCGCAAAGTTAAGTTAGTTAATACACAACGTACAGGCTGGAGCTTCCTCACAATAGCTGAGCAGGCTTCTAGTCGATCGATGCTAAAATAGCCTATTTACTTTCCCCAGACTTCATCCAGAACTAACTTATGGCGCTAACTTCATAAAGCCAGCAGACAACCCAAATGACCCTCTCTCGCTTCCCCATCCTGGAGAATTACTTAAGAAGGAAGAAAAAAAATTTATTTCCCCAGGAGTTCGTCCGGACTATTTTCGCCGGAGTCCTTGCTGTCACCGGCCGAAGACGAGCCCTGCACAGGATTAACTAATAGCATGCATTCAACAGCGAGGATCTCAGTTGGCGCTAGATCGCCATTCTTTTTTTAATTGATAATTGTCTGAGCTCTTTAGCTGCTGAGGCCGGATGTCTGGCCTTTGTTTGTTTGTCTGTTTGACAGTATTCTGAGCTGTTTGGGCATTATATTTCCGAGATGGCCTGATGGCTCTTAGAAGAGCCTGGTCGGAGATTCCCAGGTTCTCGCTACATCAAGGATTGCACTGTGGAGAGCGTCATTGTATACAATATTGTCAACAGTGAATCTCTCACAGCACTATACAGACATCTTTGAGCTACTGTTTTGTAGCCTGGGTCAACTGGTATATCCCAAGGACCCAACTACAGACACTGCAAAATATAAATTATGATTAATCAACACCTAAGAATTCTGGTTCGGACTTGCTGCTAACTAGGTGACTAGCGCGACATACACCCCCGCATTAGGTGACTAGCATCCACTCCGCCAAACTTTGTATAAACTTAGGTTTAGCAGGGAATAGCAAACTTTAACTATCAAGCACTATCGCAACTACATGTACTCATGGTTCGTTTAAGTGTTGTCCTAGCTAGGGCAGCCGAAAGATACGAGAAATCTGGTCAAAAGTAGTTATATATCGCCCAGTCACGTCATTGAAGTTAGCGCAAGACAGCCAGTTGCATTCAAGTTAACATTAACAGAATATGTGACGGACTCCTTAAAATTATAATTATCCCAATGTTGTTTTACAAACGCTTCTTCGGCCATATGGCATGCTAGTGAGCGAATGACTGACTAACTGGCTGGCTGACTGACTCAAAGCCTTCAAGTTCAGCGTCACTAGTACTAGCTGTCATTTAGGAGCATCAAACATGTTTCCAGACAAAAGCGTTGCCCGTAGTGGACTAGATATTGCAATATTGTAATGGTAATCGCATTTAGCTCAAAGCGCGTGTCTCTTTGACCAGTCGATTCAACAAGCGGGTCCATCCATTTTGCTGGCCTATCTCGGTGTTGGAGTAGCTTGTTTTTTACTCATGCGGGCGCTCGGAGAATTATTATTATCAAACACAAATCAACGATCGTTTGTGGATTTCGTGACAGAATATCTTGGCGAACGCGTTGGATTTGTTGTCGGCTGGACGTACTGGATTTGTTGGATCACGATCGCAATGGCGGAAATCACGGCCATTGGGATTTACTTCCGTTTCTGGTTTCCGGCCGTGCCGCAATGGTTACCAGGATTGGTCGTTTTGGCAGTTCTATTATGTATTAACTTAATCACGGTGGGGGCGTTTGGTGAAGTTGAATTTTGGTTTGCACTGATTAAGATTGTCGCCATCTTGGGATTAATTATTGTCGGAATCGGTATGCTCTTCATGCGGCTTAAGACGCCGGTGGGCCATGCCTCGTTACAAAATTTAGTGGCCTTTGGCGGATTCTTTCCCAAAGGCGCATCTGGCTTCTTATTATCCCTACAAATGGTGGTCTTTAGTTTTATCGGTATTGAAATGGTGGGGATGACAGCCGCGGAAACGCAGAATCCGGATCGGGTATTGCCACGGGCCATTAATGATATTCCTTTGCGAATTATCTTATTCTACGTTGGCGCTTTATTTGTCATCATGACGATTTATCCGTGGAACACGGTTTTGCCAAACCAAAGTCCATTTGTCATGGTATTCAAAAACGTGGGGATTCAGGCGGCAGCGGATATCATTAACTTTGTTGTTATCACGGCAGCGGCTTCAGCCTGCAATAGTTCCATCTTCACGACTGGGCGCATGCTTTCTTCGTTGACCAAAGATGCCAAGCGACCGCTGACAATGAAATTGAATCAGTTGTCGAAGCATCAAGTTCCCGGAAATGCCTTGAACTTCTCAGCGCTGGTTATCACGTTGGCCGTGGTGTTGAACTTATTGTTCCCAGACATGGTCTTTACGTTAGTTTCCAGTGTGGCCACGACCTGTTTCTTGTTCATTTGGGGCAATATCATCTTGACTCACCTGAAATATCGGCGAACGACAGATGACATGCAGATTAAGTTCAAAGCACCGTGGTTCCCGTGGGCTGACTATTTTGTGTTGGCATTACTGATGCTGGTCGCAATTATTTTGATTTTCCAACTAGATACAGCAATTGCGTTAGGCTTATCAATCGTGTGGTTAGGTGGTCTGTATCTTATCAAAGGACGTCAAATGAAGCGGTCACGGACCTAAGCGAAATAATCAAAAACTGACAGTGGTCG
>JXWR01004229.1_pt1 | contig 19509 bp, 9 predicted proteins | sample 315541 | NCBI WGS metagenome assembly JXWR01 (sample SAMN03273951, study PRJNA271842) | soil metagenome | isolation source: rice field ambient CO2 | place: India: CRRI Experimental farm Cuttack,Odisha-753006 | collected 2013-12-17
TGCAGTTAAAGCGTACGGTTTAGCGGTCGAATATCCAAGATCCTTTTTTTGTTGCTGTTCTTCATTTGGCACTTCAGGTTCGGGAAGTGTTCCATCATCATCCATGTTGTTAAATACCCATTCAACACTACGATTAACATCTCCGTTGTTGAGTATCAAGGCTTTACGACATAAGTTGGGATTTAGTCCCATGGATAACATTGAAGTCAATGATACCTCATCCACTTCTCTCTTATCTTTCTTGGGGTCATTAGGAGGCGGGACAAAGGGATCATTTAAATCAGGGTCATCCATATGCTGGAATAGCCAATTCATAGCGCTCTCAGCGTCTTGGTTTCCGGTGTTAAATAGGGCGCGCACGCTAGCATTTTGAGTAAAGCCCATTTCAATTAATTGAGAAATACTGCATTGGTTTGGCGTAAAAGAGCTACGGTTTTCGTCCTCATCAGGCAATAAGTTTTCAGTTTGAGGATCAAATCCTTGTGATAAATAAGACGAAACATCTAGCATATCATCCCTGTCTATTAAACCTGGTAAAGAAAGCTCATTACTTGTCTTAACAGGAATCCAGTTCTGTAATCTAATCCTTATTGGGTTCAAAATAAGCGTTTGAGGAAGAGATTTGAAACCAGGTTTTTTATTTGCGGTAACCTTTTCCTTACAATTAGCACATTTAAATTCAATCGTCTGCCCTTCAAAATACGCCTTGATTCTCTCTAACATATCTTGAGGTTCATCATTCTCCTCTAAGGGAATCTGTATAGCCTCTGTGGGTTCATAAGAATATTTAACCTTCCCGCAAATGTTACATTGGAGCCTATCCTCCATCATAAATCTAACTAAATCGTTGGGATTTGGGATACCTGAAGAACTACTTGAAAAAAATTTCTTGTCTAACAAGTCTAAAAGGAAGGTTAGAAATTCCATCGCATCCTGTTGTCTATTGGAACTGAATTCCTGATGATTTTGCCCAATGCATTTCTTGAAAGTAGTAGGTTTGATACCATTTGGATATAGTTCGGGTTCACATTTCATGGCATTGAGTAGCTTGATCCATTGGCACTTTAAATTATTGTCCGGATATACAACATCCAGTGGAAATTTACTTCCTAGAAAATCCAAGGACCAATTCGGGACGCCACCATTCACCAAGCTTTGTATAACCGAATTTAAGTAACAGGAATTACCTAAATTGATCAGACCACAGCCATAATTCTTACTAGCGGATAATTTTTCAAATTCTTTACCGCTAGAATCGACCATTCTAAATTGCCAATTTTCGTTCTGTTCCACTTGTAATTGAACCAGAGTCTTTTCATCCGCAATCTTTTCTTGTATGTTAATTCCGTATATTTGTAGTGCACTGCCTAAATTAACATTATCTGGAAATCTAGTTTCGTCGTCACATGCGTAACAATACAGATCATAGGTTGAAGAGCTTAAAGACCCTAATTTGATAGCTAATGGGTGATTATTATTACTCCGATAATGATCCAAAGCATGTGAGTGACCATCAATCCCGATTTGTTCCCTGCCACATCCGATATTACCACAATGTAGACATAACCAGAGATTTTGAGTCAAATCACAGGAAGAGCATTGGTTTAAATTCACAGTATTTTCGGGCTTAGATGGAATTTGAAAGTTTTCTGTATGTGGACAGGTGCTGATTTCTAACACCCAGGAGTTCTTCTTATCCTCGAAGTCTTGTGACTTCGCCTTTAATATCTTTTCAATCTTCTCCAAGGCCGTAGAAGAAATGTCAGAGTCTGTCGATTTCAAAAGTACGGTCCTGGGAACATTTTCACCATTGAACCTTTGTAAACTCCAAATAGTGTTGTGGGTGTCGTCTTCTGACGTCTCAATTACCTGTAGCTTTATTTTTTTGTTGTTATTATTTTCGTCTACATTTTCTTGCTTAGGTTTCTCCACTTTAGCAATAGTTAAATAATTGGAATGTATGGTATCGCAAGCATATTCTGTGACTCGGGTATGGAGTGGAACATGTCTGTTGCACGTAGCTTGGAAACAGTTTAAGCATATATTCAATGAATGTTTAGGTGATGCATTGAGGGCCAATGGTTCATTATAAGGGGATTCAAAGCAATAAATACACTCATCTTTTGAAACGACTGCAGGAACGTTAACGTTTTCTAGTACTGCTTCTGCCATTTCTGAATGTGAGAAAGACTTCGGGCTCTCTTTTTGGATGAACTTATCTGTCATCTCTACTGCCATTGCAAGTCGCTTTTCACTGTGATTTCATCAAGTGATAAATTTGACCTCATTCCAAACGATGTCATTTTTCAAAGGCACATCAACTGTTATAAATTATATCCTATAGCCACAAGCAATTATTAGTTTATGTATTGTGTGTATATTTATGTAACTCTATCCTCCATGATATCCTCCTAAATTTTCTGTCCCCTTGCCTCCAGCTTATACTATTATTAACCGAATAAGGATATAAATAATCATTCAAAGGAAGCAATACTTTAGTATACCGAAGAAACTCAAACTGAAAATTGTGAGAAAAAAAACATGGAGGAAGAATGAATCAAAAGAGGCCATTAAATAAAAGGGTAAATGTATGTAGTAGGTCCAATAAAGCTTTTCGACCACTTCTTCAATAGTATTTAGTATGCCTTCTGATTTCCCATTACGTCTTTTAGCTTCCTTAGTGGTGGGTATGTACACCATTGAGCTTTTATGTTGTGTCATCTCTTCCCCTTATGATATGTTCCACCTTTGTTCTTCCGGTTTCTACACTCTTTATCTCTAGTACTTTTAAAATGGTGTCATCTCTGTCAAATTGCGAGCACTATTACTCTTCACTTAACCGCTTCTCGTTAAGCGCGTCAGGAGTAAACGTCATCTCGCACGATATGCTTAATGCATATGATTTGAGTTACTATTGTTCTATCAATTTAGTTTTTGAGGAAGATATACGGATTGTCTGCGCCTCTATATGTAACAATGTATGTATATGATTTTATATGTGCTCTATTTATCGAATCATTTCTCGCTTCTAAAGACTGAGAAAAAAGATCTTCTTTTCCCGTTACTGCCACCACCACTGGATGCACTACTTGCCATCGCTTCACGACGGACCCTTTCCAAATCAAGCGATTGACGGGCCCTAGCGAAGGATTTTCTCATCTCTGATGGAGTTGAGGTGCTAATAGTAATGCTGCTATTGCTATCCTTATCCTTCGAATGCCGGTATCTTTCCAAATCGTGCCTTTGCTTGGAACCAGTCCTGTGTGTTTCATGCTTGCCATTTGACCGGGTTGACAGTTCGTGACCAGTACTGTGGCGCTTATTCTCAGTTATTGCGGTGGAAGCATGAGGTGGAACTCTATACGAGTGATGTGAATTTGGTGCTGGCGAGTCGTTTTTATTTCTATGCTCTTGAGTTAACGTTGGTGAAGACAGATTTACTTCCTGGAAATTCAGATCCAATGACTGCCGCGGTTGCCTTGTTGATACGCTGCTGAAGTCCTTGCTTTTGAATTGATTAGACTTACTAGCATCACTTGATCTTGCCTGGTCTTTATGACCTCTTTCATTATGGAGTGGTCTTCTTTCAGCTGTTTTTCCTCTCCTTGCATCATCCAAATCAATATCAATGCTTTCGCTGGAGACCATACTATCTCCCAATTCGTCTGTTGAATAATTGTTCCTCTTACTTGAACCTTTGCGTCCAGAAAGCTTAGCTTGTTGAATTGATGCAGACGATGAAGACGATGAAAAGGAGGAGACAGCAGCACCAGTATCATCTCTTGATAAGTCCATCTCATTCAAACTTAAATTTAAAACGCCATTTCGATTATTGTTCGAGCCTTTGATAGTTCCTGAACCGCCGGCATCTTCGATACCGCCAGTTTGAGGCTCATTTGTATCTTGCAAAGATTGCTTTCCTGCATCTTCTTTTAATGGAGATAGTTCAATTAAGAGAGCTTCATTTTTAGAGGATGAGTGCATTGGTTCATTTGCAGAATTTCCTGCAAGAATTGGAGGTTCACCCCCCTGAGCATTTCTCATATCTTCTGTGGTATGATTTGTTCTATCAGAGACGTAAGTACCATTATTATTTGCATTTTGAATTTGCATTTGCTGTTGGACTTGCAGTTGTTGCTGAACTTGCATCTGCTGCTTGGCTTGCATCTGTTGTTTTGCCTGCATCTGTTGTGCCTGCAATTGTTGGGCTTGTATCTGTTGCGCTTGCTGCTGATTCATGGAAATAACAGGTCTCACCATTGGAATTGCTGGGGAATTTTGACTTGGGAGATATCCTGACTGGGAGTTCGTGGCGTAATTTTGAGAAATATTCTGAAAGTTGACTCTTCTATTACCACTATCTCCAGCAATAGTTCCACTCAACTGCATAGGTTTATTGGACCGATCCCTCCCAGTGTAGAAATTTCTTTGACTATAATTAGCAGGTCCTTTGGGTTGGTCCTGTTGTTGCTGCTGTTGTTCAACTCTAGATTGATACTGAGATTCATCTGGAAAGGTATTCCCTTGTGTACCTGTTTGATTTTGAGCTTGCTGATATCTCTGGCCTTGCTGTTGTTCTTCCAGGAAAAAGTTACTTGCGTCATTGCTCAATTCATTCGTAGAATGGTATGCAACATTCATTTTTGGAAAGGGATTATTCGATTTATGTTGTTTCATCTTATTAATACCAGCAGTTTTCTCGTTCGCCAAGGCTTCGTCTGACCCGATCGTTGCTGCACCATATGATGTGCTCTTCATTGATCTGCCACCTGAAGAATAAGAGCTTGTGCTCTTTTGCCTCTGTGGTAGTGATTGGGTATTCAAACGAGGACTTTGTTCAGAAATAGTCGGATCACTTGATTGTTTGACCAATTCTTTGTCCAAATAAGTATCTAATTCGCTCACGCTTGGATAATATAACTCTCCAGGAGTTTTATTTTCAAAAATTGATTTGTCCTCTATACCTGGAGACTGGATTGTATTGATTTCTTGAGGATTATTGGCTGTACCAGAACTGTTAGCATTCGATGTTGTTCTTGACGATTTATCTTCGGACAGGGTAGACTTCCTCTGATCGGATTGACTTTCTTTCTCTTCTTCAAGTTCTTGGCCGACATTTTGAGATGGTATTCTAGAAACAGCGGCATGACCGTCACTAGCGTTCATGGGAAGTTTGGATGAGATTTCAAAAGAAGAAAGAAACATGTCATTCAGTAAGTTTTCTTCTGAGTCACTCAATTTATTGTTCTGCATAATTTTCTTTTGTTGTAGCTGGTACATTTGCAATTGAACATTTTGTAATTTATTCTGAAACTGCGTATATTTAGAAAAATTATAGGCACCTTCCGCATACTTATCCTCGATTGGAACGTCCACATTTAAAATCTCACATAAATGGTATAATACTTGATAAATGTTCGGTCTCAAATTTGGGTTTTCCGCCAACATGATAATGATTAAGTTGATTAGTTTTGATGAATATTTGTTGACAGGAAATTCATATTTGGAATGTAATATAGCAAATTGACCTGTCATTTCAAAAGGGGTGGTGAAAAATAATAATTTGTAAAGGAAAACTCCCAAAGCCCATATGTCTGATTTTTCGTTAATGGGCAGACATCTGTAAAGGTCAATCATTTCAGGGGACCTATACTGCGGAGTAGTATGCACATAGATGTTTTGAGTCAAAAGAGCAATATCTTGATGAGTAGTGACAATTGGGAAACATGTCGATGTGGACCCAAAATCAGCTAGCTTGAAATTGTTTTTGGCATCTACCAAGACATTTTCAATCTTGATATCGCGATGGATCAAGGGCACAGGAAGGTAGTGCATTTGAGAGATAGAAAGAGCAACGTCATACATAATTTTCACAATTTCAGCTTCTGTCAGTTTCGTTGACAATCGTTGGTTCATATAATCTAGCAAAGATTTGTTTGGACACAATTCCATTAGCAAAAGAACCTCAAATCCTTGAACGCCATCACGACGGCGAGAGGCGTTGGAATCGAAGTATTGTACTATATTTGAGGCCCCTTTCAATTTCTTCATTACCTCCACTTCATTTCTCATCTCGTTCAATCCATTCTCATCTTGAACTAATACTCTTTTCAGACATGCGACATCGCCAATTTTTAAGGGAACACTTGCTGTATTATCAAATTCATTAAGATACTCTAGGAATTTCACCACGTAAATTTGAGCAAAGCCACCTTCTGCTAAATAATTTACCACTTCAACTTTATGTGTGCCTACGCAGACAATATGGCCTGGAGTGTACCTCTCTACCGCCGGATGGCCCATTGCCGAAACGCTTCTAGAAGTACCATTCGTGATCGACATGATCAGTGCTAATTAGAAAGAAAATAACAGGCGACAGGGACGAAAACAAGAGCTTGGGAAAACGTAATAGCAAAAAATGAATGGCAACTAAAATTATCTCTATGATGTCCTGTGTTGCTTATGCTCCCGAGGCACCGATTCTGATTCAACAATGCTATTGAATTTACTCATTCAAGAAAGGGGGTTCATAGGATTATGGCTTTTATTCAGTATTTTTAAGTTTTTTCGGTTATTGAGCTCTGAATAGGGCATTTTCAGAATGGCGGGGTTCACCTAAAAAAAATGAAAAACAAATATAGGTCATAACTCGTCTGAATTTTCGAAGAGCTCATCAGACGTTTTTCAGTAGGGTTATATGAGAAGTTTTTTAGTCGTTTTAAGATACATCACTAAGTATTGTTGGTTATGGGAAAGCAAAGCTAGCAAGCCTAGTACTATTACAATTGTTCGTGATATGTATACATTTATAGAGTATTTAAAACGGTTTTCAGAAGTTTTTCAAGTTCCGCATACGTGTAGGGTACCCAAATAATTTCCATTCCAGAATTGTTCTTAGTTATGTTGGCCATTTTATGTTCTATGAATTCTTTAAGCATCGACCTTAGAGCTATCTCATTAGAAGCAATAAAATCAGCGGCACAGAGATGGTTGAAAAGTTTAAGTTCTACTCCAGTTCTTTGAGTACCACGCTTAGGACCTGTGTTAGCGGATAGATTCCCCATATTCTGCATTTGTGTTTCAATAAGCAACTTATACATCTTCTTGGAGTTCACAGTAAGTGATTGTAAGACGTATTTCGCACCTTCAGCACCACTGCTGGTATCGCTTTTACCCATCTTCATCACATCTTGGAACGTAGACTCGACTGTCGACGGTTCAAAATTCGAAATATCATGAAAGACAAAGTTGTAGTTTTGGGCCTTCATGTTGTCCCAGAGGAGCGGAGCGTAAATGTGGTCTGTAGAGGCGACTATGGCGATTTGTCTGATGACGGAGAGGAAGCTTAGCATCGTCTGAAAAGTGTTTTTCCTTATGCTAGGACCATCCAGATTATGCACTACAAGTATTAATTTGATATCTAAAGGTTGATTTTTGTAGAAATCAATCATCTTTTGGATCTGCAAAATCACATGATTGCCCCAGTACTTAGTTTCGCTTCTTGTCAACTCAGCGGGGACCAAAAGATCGGTAATCTCTTTGAAGACGTCACGATAGTTACAGCTAGGGTTGTAACCATTTAAAATAAGGCATGGGATGGAATTTACAGGTTTGTTTTGTTGCAATTCATTCTCATAAGCCAGTTGCGAGTACGCGATTTTCGGAGACAAGTAGTCAATGGCAAACTCTTCCAAAAAATTACGTTTCGAACCTACACCATAAAATAATAAGGAGAATCCTTGAGTCAATTCAAACCAATACTGGGGAAACATTTTTTTCTGAATTTCAAATAACTTTTGCCTGGGACGTTTTTGAAAATTTTCGTTGAAAAAGTTTGATACTAGGGAAAACTCTTCTCTGGTAACGTCAGGTGCCATTGACATGGTGTGCCTTGACTTCGCATTAGTTCTGACAATTTTTCTTTGGTCGAAATATCCTTCAAAAGTATCCAAAAACGAGCTTGCTGACTTGGTTTCCGAAGTTTGGTAGAGCTTTTTATTTTTCGGTACAGGGGTTGGAGTAAAATTTCTACTCAAGGTTAATTTACCTGGGGAGGTTGAGTCTTTATATTCTTTTAAATTATTCATTATAATTTGCTTTAGGGGCGAAGTAAAATCATGATTAGTGGTTAAAGACTTCTTAGATGGTGTTGCAGGTTCTGGTGGCTCGGGTGAATTTGATACAAAATTATCATCAGTTTGTGGAGTCACATTATCTTCATATGTTGTGGTCGCTACCTGTATTTTTTCGCGTTCTCTCTTCTCTTTTATCCCCGTCTTTTCCATCACCTGCTTGTTGTTAGAAGTCTTGCTTTCCTCATTGACATTACCTGATGTATCTTTGTCCAATTTCCTCTTTTTCTTAGAGGAAATTGTATCTTTCTCATCCTTCTTGATCCTATCAGTTAATTCTTCCTGTATCTTTCTTGGTCTTCCACGTTTACGGGGAGCTTTACTTGGCGTTTTAGGTTTGAGTGCCGGATCTGGAGATGTATTTTTCCTTTCGTTGTCTACAAGCGAGATTCTTTCCAACAAATTCTTCTTTGATGAATGAATTCTTCTCAGTTGTCTTTCTCCATGTGGGTCAACCCTTTTTGGGGTTACATTCCTGCTTTTTGCCGGAGACGATAGGATATCATTATGCTCTACAAAGTCTTCCCCATTTAGCATGTTATGGCAATTCGCAGTACTAGAAAAACTTGTTTTAAAGATATAGCAAATAAGATCAATGATCAATTATCAAATACAATTTCAGCTAATATATTCTACTTTGTCTTAATTTAAAGGTGGTTCCTATTTCTTTATAACTTTTACACATTGTGAAGAATAACAATTCTGCTTACTATTGTCATTTCCACCTCAATGATGCGGTGAGTGGGTGTTCTGAAAAATTTTCCCGATTTTGCTAGACTAGAAATTGGTACTAGCTGATCCATATCACATTTACGCGAATAACTCGATATTTATGCATGGATATTTGGCCTTTTACGACACTTATTCTTATGATCCATTGAAAGATGGTTCATATTACATATAAAGGTGCCACAGCAAGTTAATGTCACGGCAGCTAGTGACGCTATTGCTAGTTTACACCTAGATGAGGCCACTGGAGAAATGGTCTCTAAGACAGAGTTGAAGAAGCGTATTAAGGGAATACAAATTGAGGCCAAAAAGCTGTCAAAAAGACTCTTGCGAAACCAAAACCAGCTTCGAAAAGACTAATTTCCTGGCCGGTTTATAGTCATCTCAATACTAGATCACAGCAAATCCAATTAAGAAACAGACTCTTGATATAAATTTTTATCCATACAAGTTCCGATTATATATATTCAATCCTGAATTTTTGGCCAAGTATGCCCATTCAAAAAGGCGAAAATTTCCCTTAAGAGAAGTTTCACATTGCTAGGAGAGTTCATGCAGAAAGAGAATCAGCTTAAAAATTGAAATTCTACGTTCTCAATGGTGGTGTTGAGCTCTAAATTATTTTACAATTTCAGGATTATTACGACGAGAACCCATAAAAAGGAGCATGACCTTTAAGGAGGAGTAATATATATCCACCAAAGAAGACCGGCGGAGATGAGATATATTTTTTTCGTTAACAGAGTGCAATTGACAACTTGTTTGCACTTGCCTGCTAACTGTTTTGGTTTCAAAGATCAAGAAAATAGATAGAACCCGTTTTATTATTCAATTGACATCGCCCGTTATATCAGACGATTTTTGGATCAAAAAAAGTTTATTGGAGCAGAAGCAATTCTGAAATGAAGGTCCTAATATGACCCCAATATGACACATAATTCGGAATCTGCCACTTGTGAGTTTTATCAAGCCTATGCGGATGTTTGTGACTAGTTGGATATGACTGAATTAATACTTTCAGAAATGGACAAGGAGATATGTGATTCTCTATTATCAAATACCATTTGAACCTTACTGGTCCAGCTAAAAAAGAGCTAGAATTCATCTGTTCTAGCCCATGGAAGAGAACCGATATGATTGGCAGATAGAAACCATACTGATTCGCGTCGTATCTAGCACAACCCACGTAAGAACCTTAATTGACGAACAGTCAAACCTTCTTGGCTTTTACAACCGAGAGGAAATACTAAGTCAACATCAAGGTGGCAAACACAATTCACAGTATCTAATTTTTCGTTATATCACATTGGAAAAAGTATTTAACGTATAATTTCCATCTGCTGAGCACTTGCTGCCGTTGAGACCGGTGAATTTTTGAAAGAAGTGTATGCCAATAATAAATTGGAAAGCCCATTAAATAATGCTCTTATGTTGGATAAGCTTTCTTCGGTGGAACAAAAGGCACATGTGTCAACCTGACTTTCACTTTTACTTAACCCCAAGCTATGCCTCCATTGGCCAGGTACTCAAAAGAACAACCGGGTTTATGTGAGCGTTTCGAGGTTTTTGTATCTAAAAAGGAGATATGTAATGCGTAAACCCGAACTGAACAATTCGTTTGACCAAAAGGGGCTTTCCTACAAACAAGCAGGGCAATAGGAGCAAGGCAAATGGATCAAGGTGATGCTTATGCATAATTTATGCGATGGAATCTTTTGTAATGCTCCGTACTACGGTTTACCACCAACCGGCTTTTGGGTTGTGATATTGACAGATTCACCATGTTCTCAATGGTTCTGTCACAATTCGAAAGTTCTATTACTCGCAAATTCGAAAGCAGATGTTTTAAGAGACGAGGTGAAGTAAAAAAGAAGAAAAATGATTGCCATACTCCTCAATGCTTGCATGTAATATAATATAATATAATTACTGTTTCGTTTTCTTTTATATTATACAATGGATATTCTACATAACCGTAACCTATATCGTTTTTAATGATTGCAAGGAAAAGTTGATTTTGTAGATAATCTTATAATGTAGTGACTTATTTAATTGTTTGATTAGAGGTAGTAATATTGCAATCAAACTGATCTAGTGAGTTTCCCGCTCCTTTTTAATTCCAAAGCTTTCTTGTAGGGAGGGTTCGTCGGGCTTTGAACAGGATCTAAGGACGATGAAGTGCCTGCAACCGAAGAAGGTAGGTCATGATAAGTGGCATCTGAGTCGAAACTTTGAAGACTTCCACAAGCCATAAATTCGGCTATGTTTCTCTCCTCTTCATTCCAATGAGACAATTTGTCTGATATACACAATTTATTCAAAAAACAGCCTTGAAAAAATTCATCAACGGATGTATTTACATCTAATTTTGGTGTCCAATTGGATGGTGGGTTATAGCCTAAACAAACAATAAAAGCTTCCAGAGATGTACCTCTTGATGATCTTGGCTTTGCGCAAACGATTTTATCGAATAGATAGCCCAATTGGGAATATAGCATATCTATATCACGACCTCTGAAGATCTTTGCCACAAAAGTTCCACCTTTTTTCAGAATGCATGCAGTAAGTTGCAGCGCACTCATAATTAACTGTTGTTGCACATATTCGTCAAGATCGTGTAGCCCAGTAACATCAGGTGCACCATCACTACAAACAAAATCGGCCTTTTCGTTGCCAAACAGTTTTAGAATCCTCGCCAATGTTTTAGGATGAGTGATATCGGCTTGCAACGTTGTCACATGAGGTATGGGGGACATCGGTTGTAAATCGACAGAGACAATTTTCCTGTCCTCCTTATCTGAACTGGGACTTTCATCAAACAGTTTTCTCGAGAGCACTTGTGACCATGAACCTGGTGCTGCACACAAATCCACAACTCTTTTTAAGTTTGGATCATCCAGGAAATGAAATTGGTCATTGAGTTGAAGTAGTTTGAAAGCAGATCTAGCCCTATAGCCCTGCTCTTTTGCTTTTCTATAGTACAAATCTCTTTTATCTTTGCTGCTCTTACCCATCTTGAATACTTTCTTTTTAAGCTTGCCTTGTACTCATCTACTGTTGTTTTACAGTAATGTTAGGAGCATCGCTTGAAAATTTTCAACTCGCGATAATTATTGTTAGCGCAAAATAATAATACCTAGTAAAAAGTTTATCGTTGCTTTTACTTCATCATGATAATCAAAATACTTGTAGGTCTGTCTTCTGTGAAAGAAGACGTAGTTACCTATTCTACTTAGGTTTGGTGTCTTTATATAATATAAAAGAAAGATATTAACCGTACATACCCCAATCTTCTTCCAGTTCTGCTTCAGTTGTATCAATCTCATTAATGATTCGGTGGCCCATAACATTATCTCTGCATAATGGACATGTTGTACTTCGAGATAGCCAGACAGACAAACACTCTAAGTCGAACTTATGATGGCAATGAGGTAATTCAACTACTAAGGGGTACTCATCTTCTAAATAATTAGTGTAACAAATGGAGCAGTTGTCAGTTGCTTTGAGCTTTTTTTTATTGATTCGTGGTAAAGAGGCTGCAAAAGTATCAGGACAGCCCGCACTCTTGCCTTTATCCATTTCTTGCAACCATTCTTCCTGTAATGATTCTGGAAGCAATTGCGATAATAATCGTAAAAGTAGTGTTGAATCTGAATGTGCATCACCCTCACCACTGGTGTTACCAAAGTTTTGAAATAGACCTTGCAGTTGGGATCTGACCTGTCTTCTCTGCTCCTCCTGTGAAGTTCCTCCTACTTCTTGGTAATCCCTTGAGTTTTGTTGTATTCCATGTTCCTCTAATCTAATGATGAGTGCAGATTAAAATTCGGTTAGTTAATTGGCTTTGGGGAACTTACTTCATAATATATCATTACATACCTTCATATGTAGACATTTTTTTGATTGTGATTATGTTTGATGAATATATCTTTCTATTATTTCTTTAGTAGTTTAGGAGTGGCAAAACTGGTATTATAACGAACTGAGCGCTCCTCGGTGCAAACAAAAGCCGCCCACAACAATTTTGACCAACTTAGGCAAAATGAAGCCATTACTAGAAAACGAAGAGTATATATCATCACAGTAATTCGGGTAGGAGAGTTGGTCACCAAAATGGGACTCATATGGAAGGCAAAAATTTCGAGCTTATTCATCATGGTTGTACCCGTAAAGTTTTTGTTTCCGATATATAGAGTACAGATGTTTTCTAGTTAACAGTTGGCATATCTTACATTTTCCGGATTATGTATCAAATAAACTTTATCTATGAATAGTTAGAGTACCACAGTAGAATCGAAGTTGCGCCTTTATCATTAACTAACAATTTTTTTGTGGGAACCGAACTATTATGTCTCCTGGAACAAATCTTTTGACTTTTAACCCGGAGCAAATTGCGAATCCTTGTCAAATTTTGAACTTCATCATAGCGGATAAGATCCTTATGAATCACTTCATCTAATCGCTCTCGTTTTTCTCGGTATGCTCCAGTTATTTCAATTGGGATGTTGTTATCAAAGAAAACTGGTTTTTCCATGAACATAGTCAGGAAAAGTTCGTCACCAAATTGGCTTTTTATAATCAAAAACGATTTACAGATATCACGAATTTCTCTACTCACAGATTTAGTATTATCTCGAGCAGTGAAGCTTCTCATAATTGAAATATTTCCAGGCGCGTATTGTCTGCCATAATGGGAGAGAGATACATCGCATCCCATAGGAACCTTAACCATTGTTTCCTTAATACTTTTTTCAATACCTTTAAACGGCGTTTCATTCGCGCTATCAAGTAATGTACCATTTACCACTGCTTTAAACTCGGGATTTGAGCCAGGTGATCGCGTTAAGACCTCTGTTGTATAATCTTTAGTTAATAAGTCGTACTCATCAAAATTGCCATAGGTGAAATGTTCATCGCTTTGGTTCAAAGTTACCATATTTTGCCTACCAATGCTGAGAACTGACTCCTTTGAATGTAAAACTGTGGATTCCTCATAATTTCTCTCTTCGGTAACGTCACTTCGATTATTGAGGCAGTCTTCATTAAAGTTTATTACAATGGATATGGTTTCACCAGTCTTGAACCTACAATCATCTATTTTAGGTGAGCTCGTAGGCATTATTGGAAAAGTGTTCTTTCTCTTAATAGAAGAGATTAAATACCCGATAATCACACCCAAAATTATTGTGGATGCACAGATATCTTCTTGGTCATTGTTTTTTTTCGCTTCAATCTGTAATCTCTCTGCAAAATTTCGGGAGCCAATAGTGACAACATCGTCAATAATAAGTTTGATGGAATCGGAAAAAGATCTTAAAAATGTAAATGAGTATTTCCAAATAATGGCCAAAATGCTCTTTATATTGGAAAATAAAATAGTTGTTTCGTTCTTCGTAGTATTTAACATTTCCGTTCTTATCATTGTAAAGTCTGAGCCATATTCATATGGAAAAGTGCTTTTTAAACCTAGTTCCTCCATATTTTAGTTTTTTATCGATATTGGAAAAAAAAGAGCTATCAGAAATCAGTCAATATATCATGTACCTATGGAACCTTATCTTTCTCAAAATAATAAATTATAGTGATACTTTTAGAATTGTGTCACTTTCTTTTTATTTGTACTTACAAAATTCGGCCGAGTTATCATCTCGGTAACCGAGAGGAAGAGCCCGAGCAGCTAAAAGCGACAAACCGTACAGATAAAATGTTCGTGCTAATCCAAACTGCAGCATTCCGTATAAATTTGTCAGATATACTGATCAACTTAGATAAAGTTCCCCACTCAACCTGCTTTTGTTTATTACTTGCAAGGTAGATGGATGGTCGAAATTGATCAAACAGTTCGTTTCTTCAACCCATAATTTTTCTTACGTTTCATCTATATTGTTAACTTGTTAGCGCGAGGTTTCGATTTCTTTGATCTGGCCTTATGAACTTTTTTTGATGTCTTTTTCTTGTCATTCTTTGCGTTATCTGTGCTTTTTGTAGGAAAAGAAAGCCCTAGCTCCAATTGAATGAGCTTATTCAAACTTAAACTAAGTTTTATATTTTCTGCAGTGTTGGTTCCGAATGACGCAGCTGAAAAGCCAGACGACCACGGAATGATAAAGATTCTAAAACGGTCAATAAGTAAAACTCCTCTCTTTAGGCCCTTTGGTGTGACAAGTGTCTCACTTATTTTACTGACAAACCGCTCCCCCAATTCACTAGATTGAAATCTTAGGCCACCACACTTCGCCTTGTGGTTGACTATTAATGACAATGAATTTCCATCCTTCCATTTCTTTATACCCAATAATTGCGAAACTGTATCAGTTATTTTCCATTCAGGGATTGAGGCATCAATATTATACAGAAAAAATGATTTGGTGGAGGGGTTCTTTAAAAACGATTCATTCAAGGGTAGTTTCTTCAAAATATGAGAAATGTCCACGGACGCGTACTTTTCCAAGTTTTTGACCTCATTTGCACCTTTTTCATTTTTATACAATGCAGTTGTGTTTTTTATTAACGGAGTACTTGGGCCATCTGATGTTGCTCGCAGAAGTATATTTTTCAATTTATCAACGATATTATCTGCTTCTGACGGATCACTCGTAATCTGAGCTCCTCCTAATTTCACGTTTTTTAGTGACAGAAACCTTTTCATCATGTCGTTTTTTGCTTCCTCCGTCATAACGTTTTCCTCGTTCACAAGGGATATTAAATGATCCCGCAGTTGTATAGGGATGTGCCATCTTGAATCAAGCATACAGCATTGACAAATGTTTCTCTGAGTGGCGCACCGTACACATATTAATGTTTTAATGATATTATTGCTTCGTTTAGACGTCTTAAAATGGTATAAGGTGAACGGTAAGGTACAAATCTTACATTCAGAGCCTTGTGGAATTTTAGTCATTCGTATATTAGCCTCATCACCTAAGCACTGCTCACATATATTGGGCGGTGGCTCATTAATTTCATCATTCATTATATTAAGGGTGCAATAACTCTTTTCCGTTAGCTACCTTCTATTCACCTGCTCAAAAGCCCTTCCATCATCATTACCACTTCTATCAATAAAATTTGCCATAGCATTTCTTTTTTTTTTTTTTAGTCCTTATTGCCTAAACGTCATCACAGGAGAGGGTAATCCCGGAATGAATAAGGTTTGAAACTTCACGTCCCTCCGGGTTGTGACTTAAAAAAATTACGAAAGAGAACCGACTATCGTTCCTGCTATTGTTCTTGGTGAGTATTACTAACCCGCTTAGTTTTATTACTATTTATCAGTCTTTTATTTGTACGTTATTTGAATATTTAAATGTTTTTGGCTGAGCTCACTCACATCAACTGCTAGCCTCCCTCCTCTTCCAGTTTCTTTTCTTCTTGTTTGCATGAGTTCGATAATGCTGATTACAGTTATCATGTCTACTAAACCTCTGTCCACAGCCCTCATGCGGACAGATATGATTTTTTTCACCTGTATGGATTCTGTTATGTCTTGAAAGATGACCAGAAGTGGTGAACCCAGTAGAGCAGATCTTACAGAAATGACGAGTCCTCTGTCCTGCTGTATTGGTTTTCGTAGATTTCAATTTTATCACGGTTTTTGTCGGTTTGCTTATTTTAATTGAGCTATATGGATCTGATTTACCGTTACCGGTATTCTCTGCTTTTACAATATTAATATTTTGCAATGGCAGTATCGGTGACGTTTTTCCACTTGCTGTTAATCTTGAAATAGTCCCGTCACTCGTTCTGTTCGCTTGTTTTCCGGAGAAAAAATCGAAAGCGCACTTATTCAATTTATCTTTCAAGTCATCATCAATTAGATGTGATGTTTTCATCAAGGGTATCAGGGTTTGGTATTTCCTTTCATTGTTAAAAGAGAACATTTCAGGCATAAGAGTTATCTGGGAGGGCGAACATTCGAAATTGATGGGAAATTCACATTTCCTATCTTTAGCTAGAATAGTTGACATCAAGTTGTCTTTGTAACCTATGGACATCTGGAAATTTTGTAGAAGCTTTATATTTTTTGTTCTTCGAACAGTAGCGAGTGCTCATATGACTTGGTGCCGGAAATTCATTTGAGCTGTCATAATATGATAAATATTTATATGTAAAAATTTAGGCCAGATAATATATAAAAGATAAACGATTTAAAGAGGGTGTAGGATTTGCCTGTTAGCGATGTAGGAGCTACTGCACGATGTAGCATGTAATAGCCAGACGTGATTCCCCTAAACTCAGGCCCTTCTCCAAGGAGAATGCAACGGTAGGCAGTTCGTTTGAAATTGAAACTTTTCTCAACGACAATGATGTCCCGCAGCATAAGAAAACATGAGATCAGAAAAGCGTTGCAAAACGCAGAAGCCACTTATCAAGAGCTACGGCTGCGCGTTTTTCTGGGACGTGCTGACAAACGAGAAAAAAGATGGCTTTGTAGTCAGTTCAAGGCCCTGTGTATTTTTTTCCTTCAAGAAATTTTTATTTTGGCCTGGGGTCTTTAAACGGACGGGTGCCCTGAGAGTACTCTCGCATAATCCAGGGATGGCTTTTTCACAGTCGTTTAACATTCGTTTATGAAGTAAAGAAAAAAAATACCAAACCCCGTTAAAAGAGAAAAAAGGTAGCCGAACATTGAAGCAGCCCATGCCAGTTTGTCCTTGGGCAGATAGTTTTCCGTCTGGCTTGAAAGGTTATAGTCTCCTTTTTTTCTTGGCTTCGGGAAAAATACGATTTGTTTGTTATTCTATATGCAGAGCCGCTGCTCTGCAGGGATTTATGATCTCGAGTGCCATTGATCTTGAAGCATCTTTTGTTGAAAGGATTTGTATGACATCATACCCGAACTTTTTTAGCACGTGAAAATGGAGAAGTCTATGGTTTTAGAGGTTGCTATTAAGGCATTTTCTAAACTTGAGGGTTGTTTGATCTTATGTTGGTTGGTTGTAAGCCAGCCGGTGTAGCCACGTGTTAAATCTTGACTTTTTTTCCCGAAGAGGGTCTGGTCCTGTCTATTTTGTTTCATGCATATTTTTTCTCAAGGAGAAAGACTCTTCGCTGCGCCTTGGCATAATAACGTCTTCGGTAGGGTCCATTTTTTTTAACGTTGGCGATGCCCATATTTAGCTCGTTTGGTCGTTCCTTCGAAAGATAATCGTTCGTAAATTAAAAATAAAAGAGAGTAGTTTTCGAGCAACGAGTAGCCAGCTGGTGCCAATTGTCAAGAAAGGAAACATTTCTTACGGATTGGGAAGAAGCACTAATCTCGAAAAAGAGAACGTTTTTAGAAAGTTTTAGAAGTTGATTATATTAATGAAGAAAAAATTTTCGAACTAACAATTACATAAAGAGAAGGTATAATAATGGAGGTAATTTTTCAAATATTTGTTGTAAAAGGTTCCCTTTTATAACAATAAAGCAGCTGCACCTGCAACAACAGCACCGAAAGAGGCAGCGCCTGCATTGACTCTTTGACCGGCATTGGAAGCAGTTTCGACTGTAGAAGTGCTGACAGAAGAGGTAGTTGGAGCGACAGAAGAAGAAACGGCCTTAGAAGATGATTCGGCAGATGATGATGGGGCAGCAGAAGAAGATGGGGCAGCAGAAGAGGATGGAGCGGCAGAGGATGTAGCTTCGGAAGAAGATGCAGCCTTGGAAGAAGATGCAGCCTCGGAAGAAGCTGGGGAAACGGAGGCAAGAGCAGCAGCGATTTCAGAACTCAATCTTGTGGTGTACCATGGCAATTTAACAATTGTCTTAGTGATAGCATCAAAGTCCAATTCACTAAACAAGGTAGTGTAAGCGTCATCGGTGTAAGTCATGACTTGTTGGTACACACTCAAGACATCAGATGGAATTTGGAATCCACTGTTGCCAGTTTCTAGACCCAAGTAGTCAGAAAGATGAGAGTTGATGTCACCGATAATAGCTTGCAATTCAGCAGTTTCGGCGGCGCTGGTGTCAGCGACGGCCAAAGAGGCAATGGCACTTAAAACGAAAGCAATCTTGGAAACGGACATTTTATTTTATTTAGCAGAGGGTATAGTTATGCAATAGCAATTATTGTTACTGATTGAATGCCTTTATAATTTCGGTCCGAACAAAGTTAGGCAAGCGAGAATAATTGACGTTTGAAAGAGGGCTGCCAATGTACTATTTATATTAAATGGTGAATGAAGCAACGCAGTACCTCAAAGAGGTTGGAGACATATTCACCCTTACAGCAAACCTTTTTTTTTCTTTACTGGAAATAGCTCGAAGAATTGGAGAGAAAAAAAGATGCTTTTAGAAAATAAGACACATTTCCCGGAACAATCAATTATTTCCATCACAATCTTTGAAAGAAAGGGCCAAACCGCCGCAATAACTGCCGTAGGATTCAAAACCACAAGTACATTCTTCAACGGAAAAGAGTCGGAAAATCGGAAAAGGGACCTCCCGAAGACGTTAGTCTCATAATTAAGGTTATAGTCAAGAAAAACCATAACCAGATCGTCTGATGCTCTTTTATGGGAATATTGATTACCCAATAAGGTCATTACTCCAATTTGTTGGGCTCCATTGTGTTGAGTATCGGTTGCTTGGGTTTTGAAAATCTTGCTGCCGTCCGGCTGCATGTGTGCGCCGCAAGTGCCGAGAAAGTAATTATCAATGT
>JXWR01004822.1_pt1 | contig 19420 bp, 13 predicted proteins | sample 315541 | NCBI WGS metagenome assembly JXWR01 (sample SAMN03273951, study PRJNA271842) | soil metagenome | isolation source: rice field ambient CO2 | place: India: CRRI Experimental farm Cuttack,Odisha-753006 | collected 2013-12-17
GATTGCATTTATTTGTTTGTCAGTGAGATTTTGATGAATCTCCTTGTAGTAGGATTTTGAACAGATAAAAGTATTATAGGCCATAACTTGACTTGACGGCGGCAAATGCTTGATGTTGGAAATGTTGAACTTTGCGTACATTGTCTAAAAGCCGAAACAAAAAAAACTTGAAACCACATGACAAACGGGTTGTCATTATCAGTAAATAACACCGACCAGATCTGGCCTGCTTGGCCAAGTGGTAAGGCACCGCACTCGTAATGCGGGGATCATCGGTTCAAACCCGATAGTAGGCATTTTTTTGAACTTTTTTTTAAATTTTGATTCTTATTCTATCTTTAAACTATAAGACGACAGACATTAACTTTTAGAAAAATTTAACTTTGCATTCCCTTTTATGCAGCTTTGTAAAACATCCGCACTTGCACATAGAGGATCTTCAAAAGATAAAAAATGCGGTTTTGTGTGACTTCCGGCTAACAGATACAATTTTCGGTAAAAGCTTAATGCAGGAATTTGAAGAAAAGTTTCATAATGCGGAACTTTTAAAACATTCAAAAAGACTGAAGACGGAACATGCCAGTTAGTAGCTGGGAAACTTTGTAGTATACAAGGCAAGATACAAGAAATTGGGACTTCTGAAGTATTACAAAAAGGACCAAGATCTGGTAAAAGTCAAAGAAACAAGATACATTGGTAACATTGGTGCAAATAGAAGAAAAGATATATGGGTGGTCAAAACAATGAGAAAAAGGTGAAACTAAATAAAAGCAATCTTTATAGAATGACATAAGGAATAAGCTAGCGTAGAAAACAAAAACCTAGATCTCAAAAAATTCATGAAACAAAAACAAAAAAACAAAAAAAAAACAGTAAATCAATCACACCGGAATATGAACCAAATTCATATCGTCGCTATGCTTGCTTATTCTCAAGGTCAAAATCCCTTCACTAATTGTTGTGCGAATTTCCCTCTCATTAATTCTTGGTGACTGTGGCAATGGAATATATCGTTCAAACTTCCCCATTGGCCGTTCACAAAGTCTGACATTATTTTTAAAATACTCTTCGGGATATTTTTGAATAACCCCCGATATGATCAAAAAATACTTGTCAAAATCAAAAACCACTTCAATATCCTTTCTCAGGGCACCTGGAATGGACATATTGATAACGTATTCGTCCATAAATTCCAAGATATCCACTGGTGGGCAAACTTGAAGTTTTCTGTTCGCCACATGCTTAGGATTAATCTCCGAAAAATCATACAAATACCGTTTCCGGAAAATTTGTTTATCTCTAAGTACTTTTGGAAGAATATGTTTAGGGTCATAACTGCGAAGCACCCGATCTAATGGTTCTTCTTTCTCTGCAAGTTCTGCTCCTGCTGATGCATGCTGTAATGAAGAAATACTAGATAATGAAGATTGTCTACTTAAGCCTCTGCCTTTTCTTAAACCGTTACGGCCATGGCCACTGCTTTGTCTAAGAATACGGTTGATTTCTTCATCAAATTCTTCATCACTAAATTGTAATGCAGAATCACTATCGTCATCGTAATCGCTGTCCAAATCGCTGTTCTCACCGTGATGCCTATGATTTTGTTGTTGATTAGAAGCCTGCTGCTGGAATATTTGTGGTGGGACGCCCGGTGGGGGATTTGGTGATTGGCCAGTCATGTACAAATATAGCTGGAACTGTGCTTGAGGATTCAAACTGGCAAAGAGATACTTGAGTCTTTCTGGGAGCGCTTTGAAAAAAAGGCTCATTTGATGCTGAAAAACAGTGAAATAGAAGCTATTGTTATCGTTTACGGCTCCTCCTGCCCCAGGAACCTGAGGCTGGGGCTGAGGCTGCGGTTGAGGCTGAGGCTGAGATTGAAATGGTTGTTGTTGCTGAAACTGAGGGTTTTGTTGTCCATATGGCATTTGAGGATTTTGCATTTGAGGATTTTGCTGTTGCTGCTGAAACTGGGCGTACTGCTGCTGCTGCTGTTGTTGTTGAAATTGTGGAGGCACGAATTGGGGATTCTGTTGCTGTTGAAACTGAGGAGGCACAAATTGGGAATTCTGCTGCTGCTGCTGCTGCTGTTGTTGTTTTAAATATGCTTCTTGTTGTTGTCGTTGCTGCTGTTGAAATAGAAATGCTGCTGCTGCTGCTGCTGGATTCTGTTGCTGTTGTTGCTGTTGAGCACTTCCTGGAAAGACACCTGCTTGTCCTTGTTGTTGAGCATTTGGACCAGGAGTGAATTGGGCATGTTGAGGCATTGGGGTAACTTGGGGGGCATTATAAGTGAACCCGGATGATTTTCTCAGATGGCGGGCCATTTTTTATAGTTTGGCAAAGTAAATCAAGGTTATTGATTATATTAATGAATGGCCGACTATGTTCGTTCCTTTTTGAATATAGTGGAGGCTGCTCTTTCCGAGTTTGACTTTTGTAACGCTGATGCTATTGATTTGGTTGACGCTGATAATGAAAAAGAAATAATATGACATCTATGTGCACCCAAATTATCGCATCAAAACAGCCAGACTTTGTGCAGTCGATAACTTAAAAATACAAAGTTGACAGAATTTTCCTGTATACATACCAAAAAACAACAACCAAGAGTTCATTTCTACGTATACGCGACAGAGTCTGCCTTTCCTCTTCTGAAATGTGGTGAAGATGGCTGGCAAAATCTCTCTGCAGCCCACTGCATGGAGAACACCCGTCTAAAATGCAATCTTGTATGCTAGCCTGTTTGACACATGCAGATACTGACTTAACAATGCACAAATATACATTTGATAATCGCGAATTCGCTTGATTGATCGATTGTTCAAGTCGAAACTGGTGTTTATGCTTGAGTTAAAGATATCATTTACCTACAAAAGGAATAATTGAGTTTTTTGAATATAGTCATTGGTGCCAATATTAAGTGAAAAGTAGAAAGCAAAAAAGAAAAAAGAACAATACTAAAAAAAAAAAGAGAACAAGTAGAAATAAGAATCATATAAGAAAAGGCAAAAAGTAAGTCGTAGTCAGTGCCTCACCAGCAAAGACCAAACATGAAACAAACAACAAAAACAGTATTATAATGCGTAGAGAAGACAAATGCTTTCCTGTTTTTTTTTCTGAATGCCGGGTATTGAACATAGAAAACTAAAGGGCAAATGCTAGCTTGTACTGACATCCATAAGACCCATGTTAAATGATTATTTTTAAAAGACATTGGAACCAAAGATAATTTGGAAAGTAGCGCTCATAAAAAGCAAAAAAATTTTCATACAACCTTAAACCTCACCATTATTCTTTCTTGCTTCAATATCTTCTTTGGAGCCAGCAACAAATCTTGAAGTGGCAAAATGCCAACCCATTTCATCGCCGCTAGACAAAAAGTCCGTATTCCCAACAAAGTTCACATTCCATTTATGGCCTTGCTTATTATAATGATATGAGTCCAACGAGCAAGTACTAGCATCGATGCGTGATGTTTCACCATCACCTCCATGTTCCGGTTTGATATACTGACGAGTACTTTGGTATCCTAAAAGAGCCATCCCCAATGCAATCTTTGTTGCCGCATGAGACACGAGCATAATTGTTTCAACTTCTGGGAACTGCTGTTCGAATTTAGGGAGAAACTTTTGCCAAAAGAGCTGACATCTGTGGAAGATATCAGTTTCATCTTCTCCATCCAATGAGGGCACAACAGTATCCCATTGCCATGCATCAGAAAGACTATCGCCAAAAAACTTGCTGAGTTGTTTAATGGTTGGCGGTTTAGGAATGACACCTCTATGGGGCTTGTACCATTCACCTAGTCCCTTTTCTAAAAAGATTGGGATGTGTAAAGCTTGTGCTGTTGGATATGCAGTCTCAACACAGCGATAAAAGGGACTGGAAAATATCAACTGAGGCTTTGGTTTGGGTTGATTTTGTTGATTATTGCTGCTGTTGCATTTGCTTTCTTTTCCGTCGATTGTAGTGTTTGTGGTTGTGGTGTTGCTGTTGTTGTTAAAATACACTGCTAGCTCTTTAGCCTGATCCACGCCGTGAGGGGCAAGAGCAGGATCGCATTCGATGCCGGTAGGATAGACAATCTCGTCCTCAGCAAGCCAGTCTGATCTGTAGCCGTGTCTGACAATGTATATGGTTTTAAGAGTCATTGGGCCTGAATATGGTCGTGCTAGCGTATGATGGCTATGGCCAGCGAAGTGGTGTTTGATGGAAAGGCTGGAGAAGTGTCTGAGAAATAAGCGATGAGAAAGCATGGCGGAAAATGTCACTTTCTTTTTTCTGTTTTTGTTCTAGAGCAGCTGTTTTTTTTTTTTTTTCTTTGGTGTGGGACTTTTTCGAAATCCGAGTATCAGACGAGATCCCCCAATTGCTGACTGCACCCCACGCGACGTGCCACAGAGCAAGGGCTGACAATTACGATGTTATAATGAGCTTACGTGCTGCCATGGGCAAGAGGAAAGGATTGAGAGACAGACAGAGACAGACAGAAAGAGAGAGTGTGTGTGTGCGTGCTAGGACAGAACGACCACCAGTAGACTGAGCGAATGCTGAGGATGCTGAGGATGCTTCGGGGCATCTTCTCTCACCCCCAGAGCCAGCACTCGCTTACGGACACTAACTAGCTAGCGAATGCCACCTACAAGAATTCTTGCTGTGCAGCTGCTAAACCTGAGTTATGCTAGCAAAGCGGTGGATCCGCCGGCTATCTGGAATTGTGTGGTTAGCGTAAAGTGCGCTGCTCAAAAGGCTTTACGTCCCGATGAGGCAGAGAAAGGGGGTGTACACCCTTCGCAATCACCTCACATATTACTAATAAGTTAGATAATAATAAAGCATGTGATGTGTATCAGCTGACACCGGCCTAGGTGACCACAAAATTGCGTGCAGCTGCCGCCGCCGTTTGGAGACGTCAATTTACGTTCTCTCTCGATTTTTTTTTGTATGCGACAGTACGGTCACCGTATATCACATAGTGTGCACTGCTTTCCGTCACCAGACGGCCGCGCCGCAGCCAACCACCCGGTGCCACGTGAGAGCTCAGCCGGGCGCCTCCAGCTTAAAACCCATTGATCCGCCGGGGGTTGTTAAAAGAGAGCGTTCTTCTTCTTCCTTTAGAGTGCTTCTTCTTTTTGCTTCTTCTTTTCCAAACGCTACTATCCCAGTAACTTCTTTATACTCAATTACTATTTTATCTATTCTATATCGCATAATCTACTCACAATGGTATGTAAATAGCATTTTGCAACGACTTATTTCACCAAATATTTATCCTAGTTGCTTATGGTGCAATGTTCTTAGCTTGCTGCTCTCTGAGCGCTTAACCTAAACAAAAATAAGTATACTAACAGAAATGCTTCAATTTAGGCCAGAACTTTCTTCGTCGGTGGTAACTTCAAAATGAACGGCTCTTTGGAGTCCGTCAAACAAATTGTCGAAAGATTGAACGACTCTAAGTTGTCCGAAAATGCTGAAGTCGTCATTGCTCCTCCAGCCCCATACTTGTACTGGGCTGCTCAACATAACAAAAAATCCCCACAAGTGCAAGTTGCTGCTCAAAATGCTTACGACAAGGCCAGCGGTGCTTACACTGGTGAAATCTCTGTTCAATCCTTGAAAGATGTTGGTGCTGACTGGGTTCTTTTGGGTCATTCTGAAAGAAGAACCATTCTCAAGGAAACTGACGACTTTATTGCCTCCAAGACCAAATTCGCTTTGGACAACGGTGTCAAGGTCATCTTGTGTATTGGTGAAACTTTGGAAGAAAGAAAAGCTAACATCACTTTGGATGTCACTGCTAGACAATTAGACGCTGTTTCCAAGCTCGTTAAAGATTGGACCAACATTGTCGTTGCTTACGAACCAGTCTGGGCCATCGGTACCGGTTTGGCTGCTACCCCAGAAGACGCAGAAGAAACTCACGTTGGTATCAGAAAACACTTGGCTGACACCATTGGTGCTGAACAAGCAGAAAAAACCAGAATCTTGTACGGTGGTTCCGTTAACGGTGCTAACAGCGGTTCTTTCAAAGACAAGGCTAACATTGACGGTTTCTTGGTTGGTGGTGCTTCTTTGAAACCAGAATTCATTGACATTGTCAACTCTAGAGACTAAATTCTTCTTATTTGCTAGTTAGCTGGGGACTTTAACTTTTAATGAATTGTTTTTTCTTTTTATCGTTTAATACATTATGACAAAAAAATAATAAATATCAAAAAATATTAAATACTTGTTGTAGTTTGAGCTGCGTACAAGTTTCTGGTTATATACATATTGTTAAAACAACTGCTACTGCAAATTTTGGTATTCAATCAAGCAAGCGGAAGTGTTTTTTTAGCATCTTTGGAAAGCTCTGCAGCTGTACATGTGGAGTTGCTGCAGATGCGATACTTTTGGTCCTACTAAACAACCATAGAAATACTCGTTGCTCGAGTTACACATAGCAAAGCTCTTTCATGTTTAGAAGACACTGGAAAAAAATTCTTCGCAATAAGTCGTCAATAATTATTTCAGAAAATACTGTAAAATGATTCCAAAAGCTTGCCTTTAAAAATCTTACAAGTTAAAGGTGGCACAAACGACTACAATTACTGGAAGTAAATAGATGTAATACAAAGTATACCACACTACATTGTGTTCAAACCAGTAAACAGTATTCTCTTCATTATCAGCACAATTGATAGACATTAACAATTCAAGTCTTGCACAATCAAAAAACTCCAAAATAGAATTATTATTTCAATGTCAGAATTAAAAAGCTCTGAAAAGTTTTTTTCCGCATGGTTAGCTCGGCCGAAGAAATTCAACTGTTGCATTTTCTTTCATCATAAAAGAAATAATAATCCAATATTTGGAATTTGTAGATCGAGAAAATAAGATTGTCAAACAAGCCCAATTTGCTGATAGATCAAAAGAAAAACCGCTCAAGGTTAACTGAACATAGGATAAATCAAAAAAGGGATTCATTTATTGGTATGATCAACATACTTCAAATGTAAAAAGCAAGAAGATAGAAAGAAAATATCTCGTCAGAAAAGACCAACGAGACAAAGAAGAAGAAGAAGAAGTAAAACAGGAACAAAGCAGATACTCAAGAGAAATCTCTTAAAGATCGTTAGTGATGAGAAGAAGAAAAAAGAAGAATGAAAAGAAGAGAAGAAATTTTTTCAATGGGTATTGCACGCCCTTTATTTATAGTTAATTTCGGTATTACCCGCACACTAAACCCAAGCTGAATATAAAACCATAAAAATGCTTTGCGCACCTAACAGTGAGTCTCTTCAGCTTATGCAGGCTGTTGATGTAAACACTGAAAAATAACAGTAAATAAATAAAGCAACGCATTGGCGATATGAGGATGCTTGATAAGAGACTGACTGCTACATTATAGAAATCCAAACCAACTCTGAAGATACAAATTTTTACTAGAACAGCAAGCATAGCTAACATAATACAATAATGGAAACGCCGAGGAAGGAGAGCTTTGGAAATGATGACGATGTCATCTTCCTTACGGCCTCTAAGCTTAAAGAGGGAATCATGAACATTCCTCCATCCCCATTAACATCATCAACGCTAATTCACCATTCCACAAATTCCACACGACCAGGAGGTAATACATCAAAGCCATTGTCGTCAAACGGACATTTTGTACCGCAGTCGCCGGAAAAGCTTCGCTCTGTTCCACCAGAAGATGAGGAAAGAGGAGTGCGGCCTTCTGCTATTAAGCGAGGCATCATCAAGATTGATCCATTATCGGGAAAAATTTCCCCATTAAAAAGCAGTCCCGGCAGGAGTAGAACACATAGCTATTACAGAAGCTTCAACCGTATAGCTAGAAGAAAAGCATTGCTTAGTGCCAATGCACATTTAAATCCATTGGACAGAGATCTTGAAGATTTATCGGAGGACGACGTTGCCTTTGCGGAACGCATCATTGAAGAGTCTCGTCGGGATGAAAGCCCCTCAACGTCATTTACACCAACGCCGCGAATGAACAAAAGGCTAGTGAATTTTGATAATGATGGATACGATAACGATGCATTTGAAAGTGTTGATGGTGAGCCATTTGTAGAAACCCCGGTACCGTCACCAATCGAAGAGAAAAAAATTATCCAGAGGTATGGCCGTGCTCATACATTGTTAAAAGCAGCACAAACATTGTTTATTGATGGGCCAGAAGGCTATTTTGAGCAGCATAAATATAAGGGGAAAGCTTCGGGAAATACAATGACTCAGGCACCACTGCTTGAATATGATGAATTTAATCAGCTCTTCCACTTAAACGATTTTTTACATTTTAATGAAATAACATTGCTAAAGGACAAATACAGAAAAATGTTTACACAGTGGTATTTTGAATTAAGTCAAGGGTTCAATTTGGTATTTTATGGTATTGGCACTAAGCGGAAATTGTTGTTGGAGTTTGCTGATCGATTTTTGCTCAACATTATAACGATGCCGTTGCTTGTCATAAATGGATATAATCCAGCAACGGGAATCAAGGAAATCGTGGAGCAAGTGATTTCTCTCTTGGTACCCGAACGAAGACGAAGAAAGGCCACTATCTCGACAAAGGGCAAAGCAAGAGGGAAATCTAGCACGTTTGCTTCAGTGAAATTCCCAGCATCACCGTATGAATCAGTTCCTATTTTAATGAACTACATGGAAAAACAAAAGGACAAATCCCCTAAACTTGTGCTCCTTATTCACAACATTGACTCAGAGTCCCTCAGAAATGACAAAATTCAAACGCTTTTAGCACAAATCGCATCATTGCCACATGTTTGGCTTATCTGTTCCATAGACCAAATTAACTCCCCATTGCTTTGGGATTCAGCAAAGACTTCACTTTTCAATTTTGCATGGCACGACATTACCACGTATGAACCGTACTTGCTAGAAAACCAGTTCAAAGATATTCTTTCCATTGGTAAATCAAGCAAAAGTCTTGGTGCCAAAGGTGCCAAATACGTTTTATCATCACTTACGCAGAATGCAAGAAATTTGTATCGTGTTCTTGTTTCAAACCAACTCCAAGCAATGGAAGACGAGTTGCTTGATGGACAAGGACAACAGGATCGTTCCAAAACAGTTGGATCGGTTAAAAATGGTATCGAATTTAAAGTTCTTTACAATTTATGTGTGGAAGAGTTTATTGCTTCTAACGAAATTAGTTTTAGAATCATGTTGAGGGAATTTATTGAGCATGATATGGCTGGATTAGTGCGAAATAGCGCAGGAACGGAGATTGTATTTGTGCCGTTGACGGTTGATGAGTTGGAGCAGTTGCTTACAGAAGAATTGCTTGAGTAAGAAAGCTGATGAGTATAACAACTAAAAAATACACTTTTTCACATTTATTCCATCCTTCTATATAGTAATGGTAATGAAAGACAGTCTCTTGTGTGAGCTTAAATGGTCTCCGTTTGGAAAAAAAGAAATTTTTACTTGCAGATGGCATGCATGATGTAGATGAAAAAAAATTATTTCACGTGCCTTCTGCTGAATCATTATTTCAGAAGGCTCTTTGCAGGGCTCATCTCTTGGTCTGCTTCAATCTGGTGTTTGAATTAAGAAAATATTACTCAATTATACGGTTCAAAATTAAAGCTTAAAATACTACTATGTTTCGCAATCTGGTTCCCGGTGACAATAAGAGACTGGCAGTTAATAAGCCGTTCAAACCACCGCGGTTGGTAAACGCCACCAATACTGACAAACGCGACGCGTCAAATTCCAACACTAGTAAATCGAACGGGGACGCCATCAAACTTAATATCGATGGCTCTACTACCGTCAAAGCAAATACCAACCTATCCAGCGATCTCACGGAAAGAAAAAGAGAAAGTCTCGCTCAGAAGGTACCGCGAGCATCAACAGCCAAGCGCCCAAGAATACAGAGATCATTGTCTGTGCCCAGGCCACAATCCAATGGTGACAGTCGCGATGAGCTAGTAATTAAAGAATCAAAGAGCGAAAGCAATACCAATATTGACCAAGACTACGCTACAAGGTACTTTATGATACTCTACAGAAAGAAAACTTTGAAGAAAAACAAGACCTGGGACGGTGATGGTGTGATGGTGCTAAGAAATAGTTATGTTAGCCTTAAGCGCGAACAAGCCACTGCCGATGGCCTGACACTGTACAGTAACATTGCAAGTGGCGCCAAGAAGAATCTTAACATTGAAGATATTATAAGTGTTGGGCAATATGAGGCTGAAGTAGACTATGAGGTGACAAAGAAAACAGAGCTCCAAGCTTTGTTTGGTCGGCTATCGAAAGGCAATAATAACAGTGATTTAGCATTGGAGGATGCTTTTACTGATGATGATTCACCGTACACAAAGGAGACACAAGCTAATCAAGGCTCTAATGGATTTGCAAATCCGAATCGCCCATTTAAGGCTGTTGTAAAGCAGGAATCAGTATTACCTAAACCATACAAGAAAGTCGAGTCCAAATTTTTCACTACTAATTTGACTACCAAGAAACAAACGCTGTTTGCTATTCAGCCTGACTCGCTTGTCATGGACAGGGTCCCAGGAGACCCTGACAAAATCATGGATGTTGTTGTAGATCCCTTGCTTTCACGACACTTGAGACCGCATCAAAGAGAAGGCGTGAAATTTCTATACAACAGTGTCATGGGTATTAACGGGTCAAACATTAATGGTGCTCTTTTAGCAGATGCTATGGGGCTTGGTAAGACCTTAATGACGATCGCGCTAGCATGGACGCTACTTAAACAAAGTCCTTACATTGAGGAAAGCTCCGTTGCTAAGAAGATATTAATTATTGCCCCAGTGACATTGATTGGGAACTGGAAAAAAGAATTTAAAAAATGGCTTAGCATGAATAGAGTTGGGATATTGACGGTTGGTTCTAAGCAGAATTCTCGTAACGATTTAATGAACATTAAAATGTTTGGACAAACTAGGGTTCATCAAGTTCTTTTGTTGGGTTACGAAAAGTTAGTTACCTTGAGAGATGTATTAGTGCAGTCAAGGATCAAGTTTGATTTGTTGGTCTGTGATGAAGGACATAGATTAAAGAGTGGGTCTAGTAAAGCTTTGCAAGTATTGAATTCTTTGCAAATAAAGAAGAAGGTTTTATTGTCAGGCACGCCGATTCAAAATGACTTGGAGGAATTTTTTACCTTGATCAATTTCATTAACCCTGGGATTTTGGGAAGCTATCCAGTGTTTCAAAAATCTTACATGAAGCCAATTTTAAGATCAAGAGATCCACATTGTTACAACAAGGATATTTTGAAGTTAGGAAGTGAAAAATCAGAAGAGTTAATTCAACTAACCAAATCATTTATCTTAAGAAGAACAGCTGATATTTTGGCTAAATTCTTACCACCAAGAACAGATTTGGTAATTTTTGCTAAACCTACAAAAGTGCAAGCAAAGCTTTTTCAAGAACTTTTGAATTCCAAGAACTTTATCAATTTTGAAGACATGTCAGCATTTGGGGACAAACGAAGTTTTCAAGCTGAGACATTAGCAATGATCAATTTGTTCAAAAAAGTTTGTAATTCACCGTCTCTTGCACAAGATGACAATATGTTTAATAAGGTTCTTCTGGCTCGTATCGAAGAAGATTTTAATAGTGATTTGGAATGGTGGACCCTAGCCAAGAGGGTCACTCCAAGCACAAGCAGCAAGCTACTTTTGTTGATGAAAATCTTGAGTGATATTCGGTCTAAAACTGATGAAAAAGTTGTGGTTATTTCTAATTACACCAAAACCCTCGATTTGATTGAACAGTTTATCATATCTCACAACATGGCTTTTTCTAGACTTGATGGCGGCACTCCAAGCAACAAAAGAGAATCAATTGTTACTAATTTTAATAAAACACCAGCAGAATCGAATTTCATTTTTTTGCTTTCTTCAAAATCTGGTGGAGTTGGCTTGAATTTGATAGGTGCATCTAGGTTAATTCTTTTTGATAATGACTGGAATCCATCCATTGATTTGCAAGCGATGGCTCGGATCCATAGAGATGGCCAAACCAGACCAACCTTTATATATAGACTAATGACTACAGGTTGCATTGATGAGAAAATTTTTCAGAGACAGTTGATGAAGATCAGTTTGAGTAATAAATTTTTGGACGATCAAGTTGGGTCGAAAGACGATGTTTTTGATTACGAGGACTTGAAGGAACTTTTTAAATTGGATTTGGAAACAGCTTGCAATACTCATGATTTGATTGAGTGTCATTGTGACGGAACCGGAGAAATTCAAAGTACGTCGGTATCGAGAAGTAATAGTTATGGAGAAAGTAGCTTTGGTGAAGGTTCTGGTGCTGTTGATGATGGGCTAGATACTGATAAAGATAATGATTCTGATGGTGATCTTGAGTTAGATAAAGAAAATAAGGGCTGGGTTTCTGCGAAGTTTGTAAAAAGCGAACAGGAGTCATTATCAAGCCAAAGTAAAAACAAAGTAAAGATTAAAGGTTGTTTAAATGGCTATCAGCATATAGATCCTCGCAAAGTAGGCAATGAAGACTTGAGTAGTTGTGGCGATATTATCATGGACGATATTTTGTTTGACGAGAAGGCAAAGTCGAGGATTACTTACATTTTTACTAAAGTTAGTCTGTGATGTTATATATCCCAGGATCTAAAAACTTTTTATTATGAACCAAGTCCAATCAGGGCGAAATGAAGTTGAACTATTTAAAAAACAGATATTTCTATCAATTTGATGACAAAAGGAAATTATAATTTTGCCCCTTTCTTTTTTTGAATGAAATCATCCGCGAGCTGCACCACTTCTGCTGCAGTACCATAAGATGATTGGTAACCAGTGCCACCTGCGCCGTAATTGTGAATAATATTATCTTCACGCTCTAGCCTAATACCACCTTTCCGACCAGGTCTGAAAGCAACGTATTGTGTTACCACGTCCAATTCCTTTTTGTTGCCAGGAAATTTTGTATTATCGGTTAATTCAGGGACATACTTGCGGGCCCTAGCTAAAATTCTCTTAGTTAGTTCTGGATCAACTTTAGTAGTGTCATAGTCTTGGTAAGTTTCTGGGTCAAGAGCCTGATATAATCCGCCAACAATACACCCACCTTCTTTACGAGGAAAAATGTAGAACGCTTCGTTTTCCAAAACACTGTCACTTAAAGTTTCATTGACGTATTGTTGGGAAAGCGAATTGGTTAGAATGACAATTTGACCTTTGATCGGGTACATTTTTTTGTCTTCAACTCCTCCAAGGTATCTAGCAAATAAACCAGTAGCATTAACAATCAAGTCAGGCTTAGCACCTGATGCATGAAATTTGTTTGCGTCGTTGATGTGACTAAGGTTGACTCTTTTAATTGTGCCGCCATGTTCAATGACCTTGCGGTACAAGAAACTCAAGTAATGCGACGTAGTTATGGTGACGGTAGAAAATTGAAAGCCTCCAACAATCTTTGGGTCTGGAAATCTGTGGTTCTCAGGCGTAAGTTCTTTGTAGTTTTTGACCAAATATCTGACCCATGGAGGCTTATAATCTTTAATGGCATTTTTTTCAATATATCTGTCGAGTTTGACCTCATGGATACCGGATGTTGGTTCTTCTTTAGCAAGCCGCAAAAATTCATAGTACCCCGCTTTATCCCAGTTTTGAAATCGAATTTCATCTTCATTGGCAAAAGACATCCATTGAGCGCCAGCAAATGGGCTGGCATAGTATGGATCAATGTCCCCAGGAACATTTTTTGCAATCACAGTGACATCGTATCCACCTTTCAATAATAAAAGAGCTGACGTTAAGCCAGTGACCCCGGCACTACAATTGCAATTAGTTAAGGGATCTTGTTATAGTCTATTTTGTATGACAATATACAATAATTTGGAAGTTCGTACTGATGATATACTCGATGGTAGCAACGAATGTTGTCTTTTTAACCAATTCTCAGATTTATTTAGTCTTTATCATCATATAGAATACATACCCAACAACAACAACCTTAGCTTTCGACTCGACCATCTTTATCTGTTTATAGTCTTCACGATTAAAAAGAATATTAGTCAAGTTTGTATTGGCTGCGCATTGACTGCACTTTTTTACGAGTTTATAGTACAATTATGACTTTTATACCCCCTTTTATGCCTCAAGACTCGAGTTCAAGTGCTAAATGCTAAATGCGGAACGCCAGGATCCCCCGTTTGAGCTATGCTACCGTATTCGTATTCTGCTCCTCGCCGGTAAGCCAGCTCCGTTATCGACATATCAATGTCACGGGAACACCGCGTTGTTAAACCTTATTTAAAATATTATGATCAATGTCACGGTAACATAATTGAGCACCTTGATGGACTAGCATTAAACTTGCTGGAGGATCAGAGAACAAAAGCGTTAGCGAGCAACATATTAGCTAGCTATTTAACAGTTCAGGGACTATTTTATCCTACAGCTTGAGCTGATAAGGTCTGCGTGTGCTGATTGTCGAGAATGAATTTCAAAGTACAATACCTTTTAAACTAAGGGATTTAAGACATTGCGTCATTTTTTAACCACAAGAACCACAATGTACCCATTTGCTCCGTAACAGCCAAATATTAACGTTACAAATAATCATTAAGAATGGATTAACAACAGCGTGATGTGAAGAAACGAAAATTCATATCTATTTACGCAATTAGAGATATCCCATAAACAAAAAATAACGAGAAAAGAACCAAAGAAATGGTAAAGAAATAAAGAACTAGAAGTCAGCAAAAATAGACAATAAAATCTCAGTGTAGTAAGGCTGATTGGTAGATCAAGCGATTATGTATCAACTGAGTCAAACTAAATAGGAATATAGCGATCACTTCTGATTGAATATTTAATTTTCAGGCAGTGTCGTAGTAAATTGAATAACAATATCTTTTTGAAAGGGAAGTTACATTGGTGTTTCGAGAGATAATTGGATGGAGCATTCATGCACTTATGTTTCATAGACTTATGTTACACACAGCTAATTACAGTTATTTTAATGAATAAATAAAATAAAAATAAATAAAAATAAATAAAAAAAAAAGATTAAACAATTTCCTTTTCGGTAGAAAGCACTGCTTTCAACTCGCCACTTCTAGCTGCGTTCAACACATCCTGCTCATCATGATGACTTTTGACGTTTCGCGCCGTATGCACCACGTAGATTTCTTGCCCCTCGAGAACTTGTTCTCCTTTGTGAATAAAATCTGGCTCATCCAAGTTACTCTTTGGTCCGGTGTATTTACCTCTTGCATAAACATAGTAATAAATTGTGGAAATAATCATAAACCCGGGGGTAATCACGCAGGTATAATTCATGGTATCCCTATCGACTTTCTTATTAGCAGCAGGGAACATGACGAGCAAAATGATGAATGCTGCAAATGTTACTGCAACCCATCCTATAACTTGAGACATGATACGGCCAGTGTAAAAGGCACCAGGTACAAACTTATTCTTGCCGCTAGTCAATCTAAGGAAAATTGGAGTAGCCCAAGAAAAATAGTTACCGGCAATGTAAAGAGAGAAAAGGGCTTGGGAGGCAGCACTTCCAATAATACACAAAAGCCCAATAATTATGGCCATGATACCACCGAAACCCACTGCGCGGATTGGAGTTGAAAGTTTCTTGTTTACCACCTTAATAATCGGGGCAAACGGCAATCCTTCGTCTCTTGCAAAAGCCCAAATTTGACGGGAAATGGCAACCAAAATAGAAGCACCCATCAACCATTGACAAAAAGCTATGAGTGCCATGAAAGCAACAGCCCATTTTTTTCCTAAAGCATTGTAAAAAATCTGAGCAATTGGTGAGCCGAATTCTGAATTCAAGATTGCATTTACATCTGGATCCATGCAAGCTGCGATGCAAATGCAAATGAAAAATCCAACGCTGTAACATGCAGTAACAGAACTAATGATTCCAATTGGCACACCATGAGTAGCATTTTTGGCTTCTTCGGACATATGAACACAAGAGTCAAAGGCGCCAATGGTCCACACTGCTGGCATGAATGCTGACATTACCCAATTCCAACCAGGGGACCAATCAGTCAAAGTTTGCACGTCACCAAAGATAAAACTGCCATCATTGAATGGCACTCCGTTGACTTTGCAGCCAATTGGTAAAGCAATGAAAAATAACACAATCAAAGCGCAATTGCATACAATCGAGAACGTCTGAAGTCTAGAAACAACATTTGAGGCAAGACAAGTTACAAGGATATGAGTAACTACACAGCCTGCAAACACACCATAAGTTTTCGCATTGGTAATTTCAAATTCTCCGTCAGTTTGTACAACCACAGCAGCAAGAACTTCCGTTGCAAAGCCATAATCCACGGAACATAGAGCGCCAATCAAGGCAATAGAATTAGTGTTACCAATTAGGTATGACAAAAAAACTTTAAAGCTTTCTGGAGCATAGAAACTGGTCCAGTAGAATAACCCACCAGAAGTAGGAATTGCACTAGCCATTTCAGCCATTGAGATAGCAATCATCAACACAAAAAATGAAGCGACAAACCAACCCCACACCAATGAGGTAGCACCACCAGGCAAACCATTGACCAAGACCGAAGCAATTGAGGGAAGCAAGCCCATAATACTAAATGCTACCCCAAACACTTGTATTGTGGAGAATTTGCGCTTTAGTTCTGCTTTGTAACCAATTTGTGCAAGAAGTTCGTTATCAGAATGGGCTGCTTTAGCATCAATTACGTAAGGGTGAGGCATGTCCCTGTAAGCCGAGAAGGCTATCTTGAGGTCCTGACCGTCGTCGCTAGACATTATTGTAATAAAGTGTTGGCTTCGAGTTTAAGGAAATATTTTGATCAGGTTGAAAAGCAGATTCGTTGTAACTTGATTACTGATTTGGATCAAATAGATAGAAATTTTTGGGTGAGTTTCTTTGAAAAACAAGTAGGGAGTGCTTTGTGCATGAAATTGCACCAGATTGGAAGAGTTTTAATTTTTGAAACAGCCAGCTAGCTCTGTCTCCATATGTGTAGTCAAACTTTGTGAGGGAAAATGAAAGAAAATAGTCAGTATAAATAGTCCCAAAAACTTTCCCATGGCCACTGGTAGGCTGTCAAAGAAAATGCAGGGCCAGACTGTGGCTCATTACATATATTTTTTATTGAAAATCCAAGAATTTAGTAGCTAACAGTAATCAAAGATACAATACAATATCAGTTTCGATATCGCTCTCCAATAAGATACTGGAGGGGCCGCAACAAATCCCCTTCGAGGAGGGGTCTTATCGTTATCAGCGCAGTCTGCTTTGTGTTGCCTTGGCAGATAGACTTTTTGTCACATTGTGACATGTGCATAAGACGGCGCCTTTATGCATACATGATAAGCATCAAGATGTTTCTGTGCGCGCTGCTTCAGTAACTTGGACTAGTAAAAGTGGCATTCAGACAGGGTCAACAATAAAGCATTTACTTGATTGGAGATTGTCATTTTTGGCCAACAATGCTCTCAGTTGGGGTACTTCTGAGAGGAAGCCGAGCGTGACTGCCAATTTAGCAGAGTATTGCGAACTGCAACTCGAAATGAGACAGTTGAGTTGATAATCAACTTCCTAATAGCTAGTCTATCGGTAAGCCATCGCCTTGTTTGATAACACAGATAAACCAAGCAAAAGAAAAGATAATTAGAGAAATTTATGCTCTCTGGTATATCTTTCGCTATAGAAGCTATATGACGCCTGCATAAAAAAAGTGTCTGATCATCTCAGCCAAATTTCCCTCACAAAATTATAGTCTTCTATCAGATTTTGATTAAACATTTTTAAGCATTTAAGACCTTAAACAACAGCAAGGCTATTTCACAAGCATACTAAGAGGGAAAAAGGAAAAAAGGCTTAAAATACTTTGTTCTCTGAAGAGAAATTTTTGCTAAGCAAACAAAGCACTTGATAAGCTTCGTCAGTAAGTGTAAGTATTTTCATTTAAAGTAAAAATTTACCATTTATAAGTATACTTTACACCTTGTTGCGCATATTTTTATTAATTTACGTTTGAACGAGTAATGCTGTATTCTGAAATTTTTTGCAGAAAGAGTATTACCGGAAATTTGCAAAATAAATGGTTGTTGCCTTAAAGTATCAATCATATACTTTAATGAACTAAATGGCATCTTAACGAAGAGCTTTTGTAGTGGATTGCTTATCGTGCTGAGATTTGTCTGGCAATATTAGTGATTTAAAGTAAAAAATTTTGAGAAAAGGGTGGTGTATTTTACTAAAAAAATTCAATGCTCAGTTGTTGCAGCACCATTATTGATGGTTATCTAATGATGACCGGTCTGACGGCGAAAGTTCTGTAATGGTACAGATATATTCTGAGGGAGGCTAAATACTGCTAGACATAATTTTAGGTAGATTACTGTCAAAGCATAATGGACAAATTTTCTATCTCTCATTACTGCTATGTCCTATATATATGTCTTGGTATTCTTCTCTCTGTACTCTTTTGTCTATTAGGTAGCATCCTTAGTTCTTTATCTTAAACTATCTTATGTTGGGGCTTTAGTGTACCTTTGGTCGTATCAACATCACTGGTGCAAACACAACATGAAGCAATTATAAAGCAGTTACAGTTACTCCCTTTGGGGCTTAGGAAGATGACAAACGGTTTAGTATAGAAAAAACACCACTAGTGCGATGTACATTTTAATTCCCCGTTGCTGTGACGTTTTGGTCATGACACCGCCAAAGCCCTTTAGTTATTAAGTTTACAATTATTAATTTTTTTTGGAGAAAGTCTGTACAATAGTACTCGAACACCCTTTGTCTCCTCTTATACCCGTTGCAAACATCAGAGAGTGTACTTTTTTTTTTGTAAATAAAGCCTTGCTTATGGCTGTATCTTTAAGGCAAGTTGCCCCTTAGAAATTTTGCTCTGAAGATTTTTGGCCTGCTCTTATATTCATTCATCTTGCTATCTTTGTGGGCCAGCAAATTTCTTGAGTAAGAGTATTGAAACATTGTCTAATCTGTCCGCAGGACAATGCCATAACTTTCTTGGCAAAGTTGTCAAAACAGTATCAGTGAGGCTGAGGGTTTTTCGTTCTCGTTATTTTTTTTATGTTCATATTTATTTTTATGTTTTCACTTTTAAGTATGGAAAAATAATTAGTTTATTTTTATCTTAGACTTCAACGTCCGTATTTGTCTTCCATCATTGCGTTCTTCTGCTCCAAGTGTACCTTCGCAGTGTAAAACAGGTCAGTTTCCCCTATATGATGATGTAATTTTTGGCCTTGTAATGCTTTTGCTCATCTTCGGATCATCCGTTGATGAAGAAGTATAGCCACTCGAATACTGAGAACCGTGATTAGATAGCAAAAGTAATTTTTGCTACTATTGGTAATAAACGCTTTTCGTGGTATTCTGAACTACTGAACTACTGAAC
>JXWR01004520.1_pt1 | contig 19387 bp, 11 predicted proteins | sample 315541 | NCBI WGS metagenome assembly JXWR01 (sample SAMN03273951, study PRJNA271842) | soil metagenome | isolation source: rice field ambient CO2 | place: India: CRRI Experimental farm Cuttack,Odisha-753006 | collected 2013-12-17
TCTGGCGTGTATCAAGGCCTATCAAAATAGTTATAAGCTTTTTTTTTTTTTTTCATTCTCTCTAGCAGAGCTGCTTTTCTAAGCAAAGGGGTCAAATATCAAGCTGGACTATCATTGTCGTTTTAAAAAAAAAAAAAAAAGAGAGAGAACCATAATAATAGTCTTTAGATGATGTCGTGAGTGGTTTTTGTTGCCAGATCAGAATTTCTAGGACAGTATTACGTAACATCAGTATATGTGATTATATAATATCAATAGACTGAAAATGACGGCGATCGTCAACTGTGGTAAAAAAAAGCCAGCAGACAACAAATTGGCAAAAACTGCCACCGATGATACATCGATATAATAGATAATATCGATATTACAAGACTTCGGGCTCGTAATGGCAGGGAATCATATACATACGCAAATTGCTCTTGACATATATAGTCGGTTTTTTTCCGAATTGGTACCCAAGGAAGGCCCTGATGGCGATCAGTACTGGAATGATTTTTTCAACATAACCATCATTGAGCCTGCGTTGATCGCGACGTTCAATTCCATTAATTTATCAAGCGAATCATGTACATATACAACTTCAATTTTTTTCAAAAACATTACGTCGTTCTTTTCAGATCTGTATAGAGATCACAAAGATGATGCATACTTGCTAAATAATCTACTATTGATCTTGAATGCCTTTATTAAGCAATTGAAAAACGTTACTAATGATCAAGGCAAATACTACCATAATGTATCGTTCTATGACGAGCAACCTCAACTTTCAAATAGCCAGTTGATTACAAAAATACTCTTCAACATAGACAATCATGCTGAAGAGAAACCTGATATATTAGACGAGGAGCAGGAGGAAACATTGCTAACTTTTTTTCAAGTCATCAAACTGGGGCTAAATAGTCCATACTTGTTAAAATCAAGCTTGCATTTGCTACTCAACGCTATACTTGTGTTTTACAACACAGTATATTTTGATTATTTTTACAAAGTTGACATGAACACAGAACTTTATGAAAAAGTTCTTCTTCGCCAATTTGACAATGAAGCTAGTGCAGATGATGAATATGACAAACTTTCAGCCATTGATTATAACAGGGTTTTCATAATATTGAGCACACTTGTGAATACCTCCAAATTTGGCAAGCTGCACGAGAAAAACATTTATAAAATCCGGCTTGCTCAGCAAGTCAGCAATCCTAAAATTTTTGAAGTCATAAATACCAATCTATACCATATAATCTCCTTCAATTTGATTTTGTTGGACAATATGAAGCCCGATCTTATTGTACAAAAATCATACAGTGGTTCGTTTTTCAATATTCTAACATTTAATAAATTCAACAAATTGAATTATTTTTATGACGGCTTGTTAAGTAACCAGCTAGATGATGAATTGCTGGTGTTGCTCAAATTGAAGAAAAAAACTATCCAGGAACAGCAAGCGGAAATAAAAATGACTACTCAGAAAATAGCGGAAAAAACAACGAGAATTAACAAGATGTCAAATGAATTTTTGAAGCAAAAAGAATTACAAAAATTGCAAAAAAATATTGAAAATGAACAGATCAAATTTATTGAATCCCTATCGTTTAATTTAGTCTTGTACGCCTTAGTGATTAATAGTGATGCCTACAACAGCTACTTGACTTCATATTTGAACGAAAAAGATAAAGAAACCATTCAACAACAACGAGATGATTCAGACCCCTCCAGAGCAACAAATAACTTGATTGATTTGATTTTATCATATTGTTCATTTATTTTCCAAAACCAACACGGTAATAAAGTCAATCATATTGTATCCCGTTTGAATTTGTTATTGGTTTTCAAACTCTTAACCACCAGTACTGACGTATCTAGTAATTTGCTAAGCACTTCAGTTAATCAATTCAAGTATAAGATTTGCCATCATTTGGAGCCTCTGATTAATAATTTCATCAGCTATAAAGACTTTGACGATAATGCGCAATCTCTTGATGAAGACGACTTGGAAGACAGTGAATACAAAATCAAAATATTGTATATCGTTGATGTCATGCAATGCTTTTTGAGATTCAATTTGACGGAAAATTTGGATATCATCAGTATCAAGTTATCAGTCGATAACATTTTATTTGTGTTGGATATTTTAGTCAAGAATTTCAACATTGCCATGCATGAACAACAGCAACATGTAGAACAAACCAATGACGATAAAGAAGATGAGCAAAGCACTGAATTTGACTTCCTTTACGAATACAACTGGGATGATTTATTCGTTACGATTTTCAGATTGTTGAAGTTTTTGAATTCGGAAAAAGTAATATCTCGGAAAAACTCATCTGCTAAATTTTTCTCCCTCGTTGAGGAAATTTTTGTGTTGCTTGATTTCATACTAATCAACAACGAAAAACTTTTCAAATATGAAAATTATCTAATTGAGTTGATCTACAAAATACTCGAAAATAAGCAGGTTATTGTGGAGGTTTCTACCAACTTGAAAAACTTCAGAGCAGCAACAGCAACAAGAAAACAAGAAAGTGAGCTGTCGCAACCAGCGCCGGACTTTTCAATCTATAGCAGACTTATTTTATGCATTATTCATTTCATGAACCAAAAGTTGGGTCTTAATGAGGATAACGAAATTCTCAAAAAGTTGATAAATGTTGAAGAGGTATTAGTGCCGGATCAGCAGCCACAATCCCCACAAATTGAAAAAGGAGTCAAGACAACCAGTAAGGAAAGCAATATTACAACACAAAAAGGTAACGCGACTGAGGATCCAACTGTTAGGAACAACGACAGCGACGCGGGCTTTAAGGAAAATTACAGTGATGGAGATAATGATCATCGTGGTGGCAGTAGTAATAACGTTGACAATGTTAAAAATGAGGAAGCCAACGAACTAGAAACACGAATTGAAAAATTGGCGTTGACAGAGAATCATGATTTTGATTATGGTCAAATCGCAAACATATTAAGAGACTTCATTGATGAGCTTCCGATAACATTATCAACTAACAAATTGTTGTCGAACTTTGCTACTGCTGATAAAGATAAAGATAAAGAATTATTAAGCGAAGGTAACGGCGAAGATACAATTAATTTGACGTTAGATTCCTTGCAGCTACTAATTAACTGCTCACAATTTCCTTCTGAAACTTTAAAGTATTTGGAGAAGAAGGATTTGATTTTTGGCAATTATAAAATCAGTTTGGTTGAGGAAGGCATCGATCTTATGATTAATCAGTTTGACCAAATGTTTGTTTAATTATTATGGGGCGTGGTGTATGTAAATCCAACGAATATTTTTTTTTGTTTTGTTTTGTTTTGCAAAATTGTTTGTAACCTTTCCCCCCAAAGAATTCGCTAATTAAGCTCATGTTTACTAATATTGATAGCATATACTAAACTACAGGCCGCAAATAATTACATCTAGGAGCACTTCCAGATAATAAATTCAAATATGTTTTGGGTCATATTAAAATGCTACATTTCCCACTCATCTCAAAATATCTTTGTTCAAATTAATAAAGAGCACATCCTTGTTAAGATCATTATCGTTAATTTGCTCCAAATATGAATTTGTCAAATTAACAATTTTTTCCAAATCTGAAATAGAGGATTTTCCCAGCTTTCTCAAAATAAACGAATTCAATCTATCAGTGATTTTTAATTTAAGGTTTTTGAAATTGCGGGATTTCAAAAGATGTTCAAAAGATCTTTTATGTTTAGAGTCATAGCTAGCTATTGGGCCCTCGTCTGGTGTCAGGGTTTTGTCACTGTTGGTAGAATCTGTAGTGGCCTCTCTTAAATTTGCAAACTCTATTGCTTCTTCACTGAGTAACTTTATAGGTGCATCTTCGGTATATTCATCTTCAATACTGTCATCATCATGGTCATTATCAGGCTTGTTCCATGTTTTGGAATTTGATGTGATTAGTAGCTTGAAAAGATCATTCAATAAATTAACCTTGTATTTTGAGTCACTGTATTGCTTGATCAAAAATTTGGAAAAATCAATAGCCTCGTCAACATACCTACTATCATTCTCACTTTCAATACAGTCTTTGATGAGCTTTATCAATTTAACGCACTTGAGCTCAAAGACTAAGTCTCTTGCCACTGTATCTTGTTTGTCGTCTTTGATTTTAGAAAACTTTTGGTAGTCACTAGTGTAGTCCAATTCGGTAATATTGAAAAAAGCATTGTAATTGGTTTCAAGAAATTTTAGCAAAAGGTTAATCTCTCCGTTTAAGATATAGTTGCGAATTATTTGCTTATTACCAATTTCCGTTGATTGTTGAGTTTCTTCAATTTCTAGTCCTTCGCTGCTTTCTTTCTCAGAACTAACATCAGTCATTTGAACGTCAGTGTCATTGGATTTACTTTGTTCTTTTGAGTCATATCCACTAAGCTGGCTTTCGTTATCCAAATCATTCATAAATGCAATTTTACTATTGACATAACCTAAATGCTCAAAATAGTTTTTAATGAGCTTATTGATCACAGTTTTACATTCAACATCTTTCAAAATTAGCTTGTTATTTGAAGCTGATCTGTCAATGTCTTGGCTAATTAACTTGCTATCTTGATGAGCAGTATCACTAGAAGTTGAATTACTGAACGGCAGTTGATCCTTAGTGGAAGGAAGTTGTCTTGGAATTGATCTCAATGCAGTGAAAAAATTTGTGGCTGTTTCTTTCTCTTCTTGTAAAGTTGAATCTGTTAAAGAAGTGGCAGTATCTGGCTTTTTGTCACTATTGAGCAATGATGAAATGCTAATATTTTTTGACTCAAACTTTTCCGATGAAGTTTTCTTTTCTGTGACTTGTTTATTCTGCTTTTGAGTTTCAAAATTTATTGATGATTCCCAATTCTTACCTAATAATAGATTAGACTTATTCATTTTGGTAAATATCTTTGTCTTCAAAGAGCTGATGTACCCGTTAATGTCAAAATAGAAATTTCTGCTAACAGATTCAGAGAACTTACTGAAAGTTTCCTTTGGACCGGTAATTATCCCATCTTGATGCTTAACAGTAAAACCAAAATTGGTATGCAAGTCATGCAAAACATAGTTATTATTGAATTTATCAAGAGAATCTCCAAAGGATTGAAATCCTGGTGCTGCATCCTCTTGTGGTCTATTCAAGTAAACGCTGTTAGTCAACGAGCGAACAGAATTAAGTTGAGACTTCGCATGGCCTTCATCATAACTACTATTGAATCCAATTATAGGAACTGCGTATTCACAATCAACATCCTCGAACGCCACGCCCAAATATTGACCATTCTTGGTGTAAAATATAGTATCATCATAAAAATTAATTCCGCAACCAATTATATCGTTGCTGCCAAATTTTGTTCCATATTGTTTAGACCCAGTATTAAAATATGATACCGTGCCCAGTTGACCATTGAAACCGTATGTAAACTCTGCCACACCTGGTAATTCGTCAAAAGAGATATCACTGTTAACTTGACTTGGGTCAACTTTAGAAACGTAAACGGAACTGGATTTAGCAAAACCTATTGAAAAATTGTAATGTTTAATATCTGAATTGATCTTGACTTCAAAATAAAAAATACCGCAATTGTAGGGAACATAGTTGTTGGATTTGAGCAAAAATGTGACACTCTCAGGTTGTCTTGGAGTTACGGATCCAAATTTGTTATAAGAGACAGCATGGATAGCCAACCCATCGTCAGAAAACTTCAAAAATTCTTCTTTTTTGTTTTCTTCTGTCCCCGTTACTAGCAACTTCTTCTGCGCATTATTAGCAGGAAGCCATCTTGTAGGCAATGGATACCCCGAGTATTTGTTATTCAAATTCTGAATCAAAATAGACGATATTGGGTCAGAAGGATGAAGCAGTTTATGATTTTTCAAAACAAGGGTGGAGTCATTGTCGAGAAGAAAGCCGTCGTCTTTCTCAAGTTCATCGTCGTGACTATTGTCAACGTCCTCCTCTAAAACCTCGCTTTCAGATTCGACCTCTGCACCTTTATTGACGCTGGACTTATCCTGTCTAGCTAGTGAATTCTCCAAATCACTCTGCGCTAAGCGGTCATTGACTATAGAAAGAACATTGTTGTAATAGGTATGATTTTCAAGTAACAGGGCTGGATTGACACCCATTACTCCTTCGGCAAGGAGACGGTTGAAGAGGCTGTCATTGGGGGTATTGGGAGCACTAGCGCTGCTGCTGAGATACGAAGAAAGTGAGTATCCAAAGTTGGTGTGCAACAAGTATAATGGTGGAATGATATGAGCGGGCATGGTAGTGGAAGTAGTAACTGAGTGTGGATAGATGGTGATAATAGCATTAACACTGTGTTTAAAAGGAATACTGGTAGTGATAATTATGGTTGTTTTGCTCATCGCCGACTTGCGGCGCTACGCGCGGGAATCGGCCGGGCGACAGGCGATGCGATGAGCTGCCACCGCTTAAGCAGGATAAAGGAAGGATAAAGAAACACCTTTAGTTGATGGCAAACACCAGCACTAACAGGCATACAATCCAGCAGACATACATTACAACCGGTCATGTCAGAGCCCTCCATTGACTTCTTGCTCCACTTGAACGAGCCCAGCTTCAGGGTTCCCTTAGAGCTCTACAAAAAAAACTTGAAGGATATCAACAAACTCAACGACAAGCAATTCATCACTGTCAACAAGGAACTATCGCAGTACGAGGCAGCATTTTCTCCAGAGGAGAAAATAAATAGGCTTGAGTGCTTGATTTCCAACTTGGAGTCCTACCAGCATAAGCTAGAAGACAAACTAGAATTTGAGTCAAATTACAATGAAAGATTGGAAAAAAGATTGGACAAGTATACTCAATTGAGCGAATTCAAGAAGGGAAACTTCAATTATGGGGTGCAGTCCAACAAGAAGAACTTTTTGATCAATAAAGTGCCTGACAGCAAACAATTGAGTAACTCTGCACTGAATTTTGATGGTGGATCTCATAAAACTAAATGTGAGGTCACTGTGGATAACAGCAGATATTTAAACAACTGGTTCAAAGACCAAATTAATGTCTCAATTGCACACTACTTACTCAAAACCTCTGACTACAACGATGCACCGCCAGGATTTCTCAAGAAACCAATTAATTTCCACAACTTGGATGACAATTCCGAAGCCATAAAAGAATATGTCAACTCAAAGCCTGCTTTATTATATTTGCGTAATTTCAATAATGCTGACTTTGTTGATTATGAGCTAATTATTAGATCAAATCTAATATCTCATGATACTCTAATAGACAATTTCAAACATAATATGCTTTCCGCTTGGGTTAAGGAAAATGAAAAGTTCTTGAGAAAAATCCAGTCCAATTTGAAGTTTGAGTTCTTGCTATCAACTTATATTGAGCTAATTAAAGACAGTGTTCTCAAAAATGAAAATATTATTGATATATCAGATTTCTCAAACCGTTTGCAAAACGAAAACAACTATATTGAAGCTTTAATATTCATGAAAAGCGAGATACTTCCAGTCAATAAGGATGAGAATAACAAGTACATTGATGAAATCAAGATTGCTATGGGATTGTTGGCAGTACCTAATAGTATCATTTTATTGTTTCTCAAATACGAACAGTTTTTAATTAAACACTATTATAAGAAAAAGTTTCTGTTGAAAAATCTTGATTCTTCAATTTACTCACTAAACCAATACAAGAATTTCAAGATACTTGTAAATAAAGAGGTTCTCATCAAATTTTTAAATCAATTTGCCGGATCGAAACAATTAAAGCTCACTTATAAAAAATATTTATTTGACAAAAACTTGTTCAAGTATTTCAAGTTGCTTTCCTTCAAACGGTTCAATTATATAAACGATATCTTCAAAGGCTCCATTGATCAACTCTACAGTATCAGCAATAATGGATCATCATTTGAAGCGATATTGTCATTAGGTCTCAGCGTACTAAGAACAAGAAACTGTATAACTCCAAATGATTTGAAGAAAGCTTCATCCCAAGCAAACTTCGACAGTTTGAATCTCAACATTGCAAACACTAGTCACGCTGTACATGCCAGCAAACATCGGAAAAAGGCTAGTAGTAAGTTGAATGAGAGATTAGTGAAAATCAAATCAAAACATTGTGCCATATGCTCATCACTACAACTTATAAAGTTGAGTAACCAGATTGTATTTTCCCATCATTCGAAATCAAAGCTTGGTTACAGAAATCCAATAATATTGCCTAACGATAACATTTACGACCGAGATGACTTATTCAAATTCAATGAGCAAATACTTGTGGCATTCAAAAACCAGATATTATTATTGGATAAAAATCAATTACAACTGCACGAAGAACATCAAAAATGCGTGCATAGTGGATTGATTAATGATTATTCCAATTACTTTGCATGCTTCAAAGATTATCTAGCACGACATCCAGAAAGTTCCAAGAGCTTTTTAGCGGATTTTGATAAGATTGTGGATCCGCTAACAGGTGAGTTTTTCACTAAAGATCAATGCAATGAAAAGGTTTTCCCTACGTAGTTTTGTACTAGTTGAATAATTTTCTTCTATTAAATTGTTTTATTCGCTGCTAATTTCACCTACCTTTGTTAATGCAAATTTATAAGAGCCCATGCCAATAATAATAATGATAATTTATAAAGTAATAGTTATAGTAGATCCACATCTATGCGTTCCTAATTATTAAGTTTAAATTTCTGCGTTATTCATCTTCAACTGTTTAAATCTAGACACTTTATTCTTATTCTTTCTTGTGTTACGTCTTAGTGTCAAGTTGTCATCTTTATTCGCTGCAGAATTTGTCATGGTCTCATTAGATTGATTGTGTTCATCTTTATTAGTGAATGCAGCATCAATCACTTGATTCTCCACAATACGGGTAGATACAATATCATGGAAGCTCACATCCTCTTCCTCTTCATTGTCGGCAGATGATGAGACAGAGTTGACAGTAGCATCATTTGAATCGAAACCATTAATCTCTATAATTCTGTGATTATCGGTATTAATATTTGGCACGGAAGTTCCATAAGTTGCCATATTTGCGCTGATTTCTTCCTGAATCTTTTGATAATCTTCGCCAAACACATCCTTGTATAATTTTTCAACCTCAAGTTTCTGCTTCACTTCTTCCGAAATATTTTCAACCTCTTTAACCTGAATAGTTTCAGAGAACTTGACTGACTTTCTTCTCGGTTTTTCTTCTCTCTCTTTCCCTTCTTCTGCGTCAGTTGTGTTGCCTTTTGACAATTTCAGGCCCTTCAAATTTGATTTCAAGTCACTGTTGTCAATGGAAGCTGATGGCTCATGCGTAATGTCAACATGTTCAACTTTTTCGCGTGGCAGACCTTCTGTTTGAGTGTTGATTTCTTCAATTGGTTCATTGTCTATTTCATAAGCTAACTTGTCCTTAACATCATTTAATATCGATTCTGAAATTATAGGCTTTTCAATTACCAGAAGGTCATCATCGTCGTCATCATCATCAGCAAGGTTCAAGTTGAGACCTTCAATAGTAATTTGTTCTTCAGTTTGATTGGACTGGTTTGAAGTATTGCTGTTGTTGTTCTCTCTAGGTGCAATCCATGGGAAAATACGTCTATATAACTCATCCTCATCAAATCCTTGATCGTCCATTAACGGTTCATCTCCATTCAATTGATTTTCGTCATTAACAAACTCACCAGATAAAAGCTCAAGCTCCAACATATCCTCTCTATTTATGTTTGGTCCAGCAGAGTTCCATTTTTCAATAGGCACTTTATCAATATTATTCTCTAGAAAGCCCTTCTGTTCAACATGATGTGGTTCTTCTTCACTTTTTGCAATGTTAGCGGTATCATTAGATTTAATGCTATTATCAACGGTTTTCCTGCTATCATCCTCTTTTTCAGTTACTGTTTCTTCGCTGTCAACTTTCTTTTTGTCATCGGAATTTTTATTAACCTTCGGCAATAATGGCTTGACACTTTCTGCTGGCAAAACTTCAATCTTTTGGTGACTATATTTTTCCTTCTTTAGCGTTGGTACTTTTTTTTCGGTAAGTTTATCGTTCCTCTGGTCGCTTGAATTTTGGATATGCTCCTTGTCTTCAGCTTGACGCACTTGGTATGTTGATGATTCGCTGACCTTTTTGTTTTTTCGCACTGGGCGTCTAATGAATAATGAGCTAGTATTCTTTTGTTTCATTTGCCGTATTTTTTCCACAGACTTATCTTTCTGGCAAGGTTTGACATTTGTATCATTGCTAGGCAGTGGAAACACACTGCCCACTTGGGAATTTTTTACCTTTTGCACCTTTGATTTAGTATTAGTGAGATTATTACTATCCGTTCCTTGACCAGATCCTTTCTTTGCTTCGTCTTCCAATTCTGTGACTTTTGGCTGTTGCAATTTATTGTCTCTCAAAAAGTTGTCATCAATTCCCATATCTCTTAGTAATGCAGTTAAGTCGCTCCCATTATCATCAGCATAATTTTCATTTTTGGCATCTTTCAGCTTTGATCTTTCATCTTTGGCATTCAAATCTTGTTTTTGTGGCTTTGCTTTCCTACTTGAACTACTACTTGATAAAAATCCTTTCTTGTAGACTAATTTACCTTTATCTTTACTCAAGTCTTCGAGATCATCATGTTTTTTCTTATCTTGATTCAGCTTACCACCAAAAGCGTTTTCGGCAGCACTGGGATCTATTTTCTCCAACTTGTAGTCAATAACATTACCGTCATCATCAATCTGCTCGGTGATATTTACGAAATGGTCGTCGTTCATATTGTCATAGACTTTCAGTTCGATATACACTTTCTCATCAAGTTGATCAGAATACCGATGTTCATAATAGAATTTTTTTTTTCTTATTTTGAAGCGCTTTAGTTCATGGTTAGTCGGCCCCTGCACAATGCGATGGCGATTATAATCAAAAACAGGACAATCATCAACTAATAATATATTAATGGCACTTCATTTGCTCTAAAGATACATTGACAGATATAGTTTCCATTTTTCGCTTACATATGAATTAAAGATAAGATGTCAGTAGACAAAATCGTCAAAACAGAACTACATATACGGTTTTCCGATGGCAAACTCAGCGACTTGGTTGTGCCCATCGCCAATGCAGATGAGCTAAAGAAGATAAATAACAGATACTTGCGAATGCTAGTGAGAGACAAAACCCCAACATTGCACAATAGAACCCATAACAGAAGACTCCGATTTATTTATAACGGTAGGCCTGTTAGTGATTCCATCAATTTTCAGGAGTCTTTGAATAGCTTCAATCGATTGATAAGCGATGATAGTGACGATGATGACGATGACGACGATGATGACGAATTCAATAACAAAGGTCAAACAGTGCAGGAGTCATTGGTTAGCAAAAGCCTCAAGGGAAAAGACAAAATACCCACTGAATCAGATAGTCTGCAACTGTACAAAAAAGTTCGGATACACAAGATATACATTCATTGTTTAATTGGGGATGTGTTGAGCAAAGAAGAATTATTGAAAGAAGACCAATTAGATGCAAAAGTACCCGAAACAACAACGACACCAGCACCCATCGGTTTCGATAGGCTTTTGAATGCGGGGTTTTCACAAAATGAAGTAGCGGAGCTCAGACAACAATTCCAATCCATATATGGCTCTTCATTGAATCAGAGAAATACAAATGATTTGGATGAAGAGTTTGACGATAGTGACGAAGAGTACGCGGATCAAAACACTAGACGTTATCCTACGCAAATGGAAAGAGCAAATGATGTCGGCACTAGTTCTTCTGTTACTGTTACTACTAACAATGAAAATGATATTAGGCAACTAGAAGAAAGATGGATTGAAAGTTCAGCTAATGATCCTACAAATTTGACAGATAATACAAGCACAGGATTCTTCGGGCTTGGTTTAGCAGAACAAGGTGATACCAACAATCGGGATTTGTTAATTGGTGTACTCTTAGGATCAATGTTTGGAGTTTTGTCATTGTTTTTATTGAGAAATGATTATAAACTTGTGAATAAAAGAACAAGGATGGCTATTGTTGCAGGAGTTTTTATCAATTTTTTTTTTGCGCTTATCAGACAATTTTCTTGAAGACTACAACGCTTCAAACGTATACTTTTTAAAGTTCCAATAGAGTATTTGTCTTTTGTAAAAGAATACATGTTATACAAATTTTATTATTACCGGGTAGTGTTGAAGCAAGCCACATATAATATATTTGAATGAGTATTAGAAAAAGAAAGGGAAAAAAGGGGAGCTTATCATTACACTAAGGGAATATCGAGCAAATATAAAAGTTCTAGAACTGAAAGAGAAAAAAAAAGTTGAATCTATATTGTCACCGTCTAAAGAAAAGAAAAAAATAGATAGCAGTTGCGATAGCTGATAGAAGCAGCTAAATAACTTTGGTTACCAATAATTCAAAAGATTGGTTGGTTTGGAGCGACACCTGCCCATCTCAATGGTTCAGCTTCTCTCTTGAAGATTGGTTGGTTTGGAGCGACACCTGCCCATCTCAATGGCTCGGCTTCAGCTTCTGGTTCAGCTTCTCTTTTAAAGATTGGCTGATTTGGAGCGACACCGGCCCATCTCAATGGCTCGGCTTTGGCTTCAGCTTCTGGTTCTGGTTCCCTTTTAGCAACTTTCTCAGCTGGTTCAGCATTTGGTTGAGCAATTGGAAGTGCCAATGCAGTAGCAGCAAGAACAGCGATAGAGTATACAAATTTCATTTTGTTTTAATATAAGAGTGGATGTGGAGGTTGGAGAATAAATAAATAGGAAGAATAGGCTAATAATGTTCAACAATATTCGTTTTTTGATTATTATTATTATTATTATGATGATGATGATGATGATGATGATGATGATGATGATGATGATGATGATGATAAGAGATAAAAAGGAGCATGTCCTCAAACGTGTCGATTGTTTGAATTCATCTGCTTACTATTTATATTAATTTTCCTAGAGGTTCAGTAGTAAGTCCTTTGATCCCCAATTGGGAAAATGTGTCACTGGAATTACTTTTTGATCTGTCAACTCAACACAAAGCCAAGGACTGTTAAGGCGCGCAGCATTGTGCTTGGTGTCATCTTTGTTTTCAGGATTGGTACAGTTGACACTTTTGATGCTTCGGTCTAGTCAAGTCCAATAAATCTTAGCTTTCCCAACTTAAGGAACCTCTAGTGGCGAAATTTTTTGAAAACTGACCAAGACCAAGCAAGTGCTTGAGCTTCAGAGTTCGCCCATAGTTTCTATTATGCATGAAGCTGTAGATTAATGCTTTTGAATATGTTTGTGAAATGAGGTCCTGAACCATAATTTTTCAGTTAGTTTCAAATACTCGTCGTCCTTGATGCAGATGATGATTATACTGATGAGTAGGAAACATGTGTCATATCTGTGTTAGCTTAACTGTCGGAAATTATGAGTTATTTGATAATATCTTCTATTTTTGTCTCACTGGTTTTTGCTGCTCTTTGCTACTTTTTGTAGAAGCAGAAGACACTTACTATAGATAGAATAAACAACGTTATACTGCTTAGCTAAGTAAAAAATTTATGCCAGTATACATTTTGCGGCTCGATTATTCTTAGCCTTTCTACAACTTTATTTTGCAGATACAATACGACAATATAGTAGAAAAAGTAGGAGGGCTCGGTATCATACAAGATGATGTAGATTTCACGTCAAAATTGATTTAAAATAAGTACATTAGTATTGTCGCTAGCGGTGATGTTGATCCCTTTAGCTTCCAAATTAGGTAATTTCCTAGTGTACCTTCAGCACCGCTTGCGTCAAGAACAATTTTCGAGATGCTGACAGGGATGCCAAAACATAGTTTCACAAACATTACTGAAACGGTCTTTTTTGTACCTTTAGTGTACTTACACAACCCTTTTCTGTATGCCTTTTTATATTTTGAGGCACTAGGATGGCCTATAGGTTGTAGATTAGGAGAGAATTGGCACTTTACCAAAAACTAAGTTTTCAAGTAAGGATCCGTTTAATATTGCAAATTACCATGCAGGGCCATCAAAGGAAATAAGTATTAATATTCATGACTAAAATTGTATAGAAAATGCTTCTCTGGCTTTTGTTTTAAAACAAAAAGCAGCGCAAGTGTGCAGTCAAAGGACACTGTTGCAACGGTTAAGGCTGGTGAAATTGAAAACCCTGCAGGCTTCGCAACTTTCACGGGTGTAAACACCCCCTTAATTATCTGGCTGTTGATCTGCGTACGCCATTTTTTCCTTTGGAGATGGGAAAGCGGGAAAAGAAAAACGCTTCGGCAACTGATCCATCCATCAATCGAGCAGTCAACCACTACGCTAGACTTTTAACTACTGCAACATCAATCTTAATAAGACTTAAATTAACGTCAACTAAAAATAGAAAACACGGCAATCAGAAAATATTCTCTAAACAATGATACTTCAGAAATCAAGCCTAAAACACCTAAGTAGAGCAGTTTCATCGACCTCTCCACGAATTCTCCTTGCCAGAAGATCAATTGCCTCATACAATCTCCGCAATATCCAATCAACATGGCCAAAACTCAAAGAAGAAGAAAGAGACCAAATTATAGACTACTTAGCCGCAAGACAAGAAGAGCCATGGCGTGGCTTGAATCAAGATGAGAAAAAAGCATGCGTTTACATATCGTATGGCCCATGGGGTCCTAGAATGACTACTCCAGAACAAGCACAAAGTATCAGCACAAGAATCATTGGTACGCTTACTGGGAGCATACTTATGATTGCGGTGGGTTTAACACTAGTCAATTATGTTGCTGATGAAGAAAAATTGGAGGAGCTTAATCGCTACGAGCAGGCTAATCCCGAACTTTGACTGATGGTGTGACAGTATTCTTGAGATGCTTTTCCACTTCTACTATTTTTGTATACTATTCCTTTCGGGGCGTGAGATTATATATGATGTTCTTCTACATTGTCCTGTAAATAAATAAAGAAATTGACCGATTGTTGTTCGACTAAGTAATTAGACAGCTAGCTAGCCGAGCTTTAACTTGCATTGCACAACTCTTCATTTCAATTTTAGTTTGTTTCTTTTTGTTTTATTTTTTATTTTTTCTCTTTACAAAAAAATGTAAGCTCTTTCCCTAATAGGAAGTAAATCGAAAACTCATATCTAATGCTATAATTTTTGTGCATGCATGCTTGGTTTTCTTGGTAGATCAGTAATTGAGATTTGTGTAAGTTTTTTCCTAAAACAAAAAAAGGGGGGAAAGTAACTAAGGTTAAAAATAGATTCTTCTTTACTTACAAAGCGTGCTAACAGCAGATTCTAGTGCCATACCAACAGAATCTAATTCCATAGAGTTCAAACAATTAAGCTTTAAGAAAACTGAAAGCAAAAGCAGGATATAGATTTCAGTTGAATTAAGTCAAAACTAAGACTAAATAAATCCACAATTCAGATCCACATCCACAATATTCTAACCAATCATTGATCTCTTTCTACCTCTTAGTCTAACTGCCTCTAATCTTTTTATAATCTCGTTATGTTTGCCTCTATACACCTTACCTGCTGTTTCTCTTTGCCCCTTTAGCTCGTATGCCTTTTGATATCCTTCCAATATCCATTGAGAATATTGTTTAGCAAACAATGGATGGGTGCTTTCTAAAGCTTTTTCCAAAACGTACAAGTCAACTGCTTTATCTTCAATAAGTGAAGACTGGTACGCAAGACCAAAATCAATCAAATATGGCTCGTACACTGGCTGCAATGATGATTCTTCAGCATCAGCAACACCGGATTCATTCAATACAATATTAGACGACGTCAAGTCGCCATGAATAACGTCAAACAAATGCATATTTCCAAGCTCAATCCCAACAACTGTCAAAAGATGCTTTACTTTGCTATTGAGACAAACCACCCCGTTTTCTTTATCCTGCACTGTTGCCACTAATTCATCACAGTTTTGTACTGTAAGTTTTTCCGATAACGAATCAGCGAAGGTCTTTTCAAGAAGCCACAAGTGATTTTTCAAAGATGATGATTCTCCATTTAGCAAAGTGCTGTTAATGTATTCCATAAATATAAAACCATTGATGACATCTAAGCTAATTAACTTTGGACAATTGACTCCCCCGCCAAATATTGTTTGGTTGTCCTTGATCAAGTCGTCAGAGATTTTACTATTGTTGGCCGGTTTCTTTTTATTTTTTTGATTATTGATCTCGCTAGACGATAACTGGAATAGCTTGAATAGCACTCTAGATTCCGATACTGTACGCTGTTTAATAATTTGCTTGTCTAGTAGAGGATATCTATATGGCTTCTTAGGTCTATATTTGACAATTGTCTTGTTTGATATTTTGCTAGGCTCATTGCTGTATGGATGGCCATCAGTGAGAAAGATTATTGCTTCTGCACCTTGCGATATCTTGGTAAGGCCCAAGGAGCCAAGCAATGACCCAGCTTTCTCTATATTGTCCACTGGCATTTCAACAGTATATATATGTGTGTATTGGATTGTGCGTAAGACTTACTGTTGAGTCAGCAAATCTCGAGTTGCACTATCATCGCGGTCATGGAAATTTTAGTAAGAGGCAAACGAGAAGAGAAAAAAAAAAATCAAAATTGCAGTCATGGGCGTATATGTGCTCTTCTGCATTGATCTGCGTGTATCATTGCAACGAGGTGTTCAGGAAGACATCACTCAACTGATTTAACGACGACGATGGCGGAATAGCAGTATTAGCACCAGGTTGTGGAGATTGAGCACCACTTGATGAAAGCAGTGCCTGTTGACTATGATTTGGCGTTTGTTTTGGTTTAAGGATTCCATCACCAGTGGTGACGCTATCCAAGTATCCTGGGGCGTAATGTTTAATGTTCTCGTTGAGCCATTTCTTATACTGTGCTTCTTCAGCAGCGCCAAACGACTCGATGGAGTTTTTAATGTTTTCAATCTCGCCAATCCAGGACTCAATATCTTTTGTAATTGCACTATTTTTTGCATCTTCGGCATTCAATGATGCAGCATTGTTACGATAGTTGGAATAGTAAAGTGATGGGGCAAGCTGCTGCGGAAGCGACTTGTATGATGATGGCAAACTCACCTGTTTTGGCGGGTTGTAGAAAGGAGATATGATGAGGGGCACTTGTTGCAATAATCTGTCGTCTGTGACATGTTAGCTTTATGTATCAAAATGCACTAGAAGCCAGGCCGAATACATACAATCGTCGTTACTCATGGTTTAGTGTAGTGTCTTGGTGGTTTCAATAGTATCTTGAGTAGCACAGTTTATGGGAGTGTTGCTGCTTTTGGGTTTTCTACCTTTTGATCGGTGATCCGTAACTTGAGAGTGCGTTTAGTAATATTTGGTTGGCGTATAAAAAGAAAATCTGGATTAAAGCATATATTCTCGGATGATGAGGAAGGATGAAAAGAACCACGGATGATGTCTCTCTAATCTTGCCCTTCTGTTTTTTTTTATAAAAGCCGCGTAATTAAGTTATTTTTGTCAAGTTTATCTACTTTCCTACTTCGCTGTTAGACATCAAAATGATAGGAGAACCAATCAATATCCACAAATGGGTCAAGGAAAATGAACACCTTCTCCAGCCCCCAGTTAACAACTTCTGCTTGCACAGAGGCGGCTTCACTGTGATGATTGTTGGAGGCCCTAACGAGAGAACGGATTTCCATGTCAATCAAACGCCAGAATGGTTCTACATGTACAAGGGTCATATGTGTCTTCGTATAGTGGAAAATGATCCAGGATACTTACAAACCAGTGAAGACATTTACAGCTATGAGCCAAAATTCAAGGACATTATCATTAATGAAGGCGACTCATTTTTGTTGCCGGCTAAAGTGCCTCACAATCCAATTAGATTTGCCGAGACTATAGGAATAGTGTTGGAACAGGATAGACCTGAAGGTATGGATGACCAGATTAGATGGTACTGTTCCAAATGTAAGTCGTTGCTATACAATAAGTCATTTCATTTGACCGACTTGGGCAAAGATATCAAAGATGGGATCTTAGCTTTCCAAAGCGACAATGGCAAGAGAACTTGTAAAAAATGTGGTACTTTCAATTACACTAAACCACAGTGAGTTTGTTGCTAGTTAACTTTAGCTTGTGCTGCTAATGAATAGAGCCAGCTGTTTCATTGTTTTCAGTCTTTTTTTAATGAGTTATGTAGTATAGTACCCACAATACAATGAACAATCGTTCCAATCACTTGTTTTTACAACTTCAAAAAAAAAAAAAAGTAGAGAAAAAGTCTTATAACACATGAATTACAAGAAAAGATGTTTGAGATACCAGCCCATGATTTTACAATACCGTCCAACTGCAAGCTTAGAGGTGACATATGAAATGTACAAAAATCACAAGGGCATTAAGATTCTCAATCTAGTCTCACCAAAAACTTGACACCTGCAAACCAGTAGGGTCAAAAAATATAGATTTGCAAGTAACACGTAATGTTTTGGTTGTCCGCACTTTAATAAATAAAGATTAAAGAAAGGGAAAAGAAGAGGGGAGAAAAGAGTAAGAAAAGAAATCACAAGATTTTGGTCCTATTTATACTTTTTTTTTCTCCTGCTTGAGCGATCAGGATCTCCGCTGAAAAATTTCCTGTGTTTCCCGGCCTTTGAACACGCTGCTTGTTTTTTCTATTTGTTTTTGTTTCCGTTTAGGCGCTTGATCTGTAAACACGAGATTTGGCAAATAGCGATGGCAATAGTAACCATCCAGCTCTAATCCGTTATCTACAACCCCAACCAGCAATAATGGCTCCAAGTACACTTCAAATCAAGACCAGAGCTCTCGAAAGGCTCATCAAGGAAGAGAAACTCTACCGAGAGGAATACAAAGAACAAGAAGATTATGTCAACCAGCTCAAGGCAAACCCAAAAACCGATGAGTTTGACTTGAAGAAACAAATTGAGATCTTGAACGAAAGTGAAAAGATGATCCCAGCCATCCGTGGCAAAGTCGCTGAACACCTCAAAGACTTGAAAGAATATTTGAGCTCATATGATGGTAGCGATGATACTGGTGCTAGTCAGAAAACCATTGAAGCCGCTGAAAAATTGGTGAACTAAGTACAAAAGCAGGCGTGTCATGGCCAAAATCATAGATTTCAACTTGCTCAAGTCACACGGCCCTTTATTGCATATAGTTCTGTATACTTACCAATAGTAATGATACCCTTTTAGATGATTCAGCTTCTGTGGGATGCTATAGTGCAGTAGTACAGGCGCTTGTAGATTTACACGGTGTTCTTTATGAGGCTTGTGGTGATGTTGTTGATAGCTTAGGTAACAATTTGCGCCTACTGATTCGGAGAATAACTGTTTTTACTATAACCGTTGTCTCCCAATGTTACCTAAGCTATCAACAACATCACCACAAG
>JXWR01003047.1_pt1 | contig 19322 bp, 8 predicted proteins | sample 315541 | NCBI WGS metagenome assembly JXWR01 (sample SAMN03273951, study PRJNA271842) | soil metagenome | isolation source: rice field ambient CO2 | place: India: CRRI Experimental farm Cuttack,Odisha-753006 | collected 2013-12-17
TATGTATTTATGTATTTATGTAGTTATGTATTTATGTTTAATTTTTTCTATATCTAATTCAAAAATCATTTCATCAGCAATTAAAAGTCGGCCAACGGTACCACAGCTATCTGGGGCAGGGAAAGCTCGACACTTTAATAGTACTACTTGTACTTTTGTAGGTAGTAAATTTTGGTTATGCAACCATACGCAGAAACACGCACCCATCCACTCTCACCGTGCAGTGAAAGATTTTTTTCACCATCGTGGATTTAGTCACACAGTCGCTCGGGAGTGACAAAAAATGCTGCAACGAACTTTATGTCCTCCGCCTCGAGAGAAGCACAGTTTCTTCCTGTCAAGCTCTTCCTGTTTTACTGTTTCTCAGCCTCCTCTAGTAGCCTTCTACCAACCAAACTAGATTTCTGCTAGAATCAAGGACTCAGTCTGTTTGCTTCTCCTCATTTTTCCTTTTAACCAGCTCCTTTTTTTTGTCGTCTTTTGTTTGCTAACGCACTTTTCGACTACATCATTCTTTATCATGTCAAAATTAAATATCTTGATCATTGGTAATGGTGGCAGAGAGCATGCAATTTTAAACCAATTGCTCCTTTCTCCAACCGTTGCCAATATTTACATTACCCAGGGAAATGGTGCTACTCATTTTCTTAAGCACCCAACCATCAACGTTGAAAATATTGCCGTTGGTGCTTCCAAGAAAGATTTCCCTCAACTTTTAGAATTTTCCATTAAACATGATGTTGATTTGGTAATTCCAGGTCCAGAGTTACCTTTGGTTGATGGAATTGTTGATTTCTTCCGTTACAACAATAACTCAGGTAAGAAAATTTTGGTTTTTGGTCCAGATGCTAAAGCCGCATACATGGAAGGCTCCAAAACTTTCAGTAAGGATTTCATGCATAAGCACAATATTCCAACTGCTGAATACAAGAACTTCACCGATAACCAATTTGAAGAAGCTAAACAGTACATTGAATCAGTTAATCATAGAGTGGTCATCAAGGCCTCAGGGATTGCTGGTGGTAAAGGTGTGTTGATTCCAACTTCCAAGGAAGAAGCCATTGAAGCTCTTGAACAAGTAATGGTGCAAAAACAATTTGGTGATGCTGGTGATGAAGTGGTTGTGGAAGAATTCTTGGACGGTGATGAAATTTCTATCTTGACCATTAGTGATGGTTACACTTTTATCAATTTCCCACCTTCCCAAGATCACAAGAAAATCGGTAATGATGATGCTGGGCTAAATACCGGTGGTATGGGCTCTTATGCTCCTACCCCAATTGCTACTGACCCAAAGTTGCTCCAAATCATCAATGATGAAATTGTGAAGCCAAGCATCGACGGGATGAGAAAAGATGGGTTTCCGTTCACTGGTGTGCTTTTCACCGGGATTATCTTAACTAAAGATGGTCGTCCTAAGGTTTTGGAATACAATGTCAGATTCGGTGATCCAGAAACTCAGTCAGTATTGCCATTAATTAACAATGCTACTACCGATTTGGCTCAAGTTTTGCTTGCTGCTGCTGAGGGAAGATTAGATAGTGTCAATTTTGAAATTGACCATACTAAATTTGCCACTACTGTGATTATGGCCGCTAATGGATACCCAGGCTCTTACGAAAAGGGTCACGAAATCACCGTGGATCATGATGCTATTGCTAATTTGGATACGGATGTTAGAGTTGTGCATTCTGGTACCAAGGTCAACAACGAGGGTAAAGTTGTCACTAACGGTGGTAGAGTTCTTGGTGTTACTGCCGTGGCACATAATTTGAAACAATCTGTGACTGATGTTTACGAAGCCATCAAACACGTTAGTTTCAAAGATCATTACTATAGAACCGATATTGCTCATCGTGCTTTCAAATTTCAAGAAAAGCAGCAACAAAAACAAGCTGCCAACAAGAAATCCATAACTTATGAAGATTCCGGGGTTTCTGTTGATAATGGTAATTTATTAGTGGACCGTATCAAGTCCCTTGTCAAGTCAACTAAAAGATCAGGTGCTGATTCCGACATTGGTGGATTTGGTGGCCTTTTTGACTTAGCTGCTGCAGGCTATGAAGACGCTGCTTCCACTTTACTTGTCGCTGCCACTGATGGTGTCGGTACCAAATTGAGAATTGCTCAAGAATCCAACATTCATAACACCGTTGGTATTGACTTGGTGGCTATGAATGTCAATGACCTCGTGGTACAAGGTGCTGAACCATTATTCTTCTTGGACTATTTTGCTACGGGAAAATTGGATATTCAAGTGGCTCATGATTTTGTTAGTGGGGTGGTTGAAGGCTGTAAAATTGCTGGTTGTGCCTTAGTTGGTGGTGAAACTTCAGAAATGCCAGGCATGTACGAGGGGAACCATTACGATACTAACGGTACTTCAGTAGGTGCAGTACTCAAAGATCAAATGTTGCCAAAAATTGACGCTATGCAAGCTGGTGATGTGGTTTTGGGTTTGAGATCTGATGGATTGCATTCTAACGGGTTTTCATTGGTGCGTAAGATTATTGAAGTCAATGAATTAGACTTGAATAGTCCTGCTCCATGGAATGGAAACAACCAAAACCAGAAACAGCAAACTGTTGCTGAAGCATGTTTGGTGCCTACTAGAATTTACGTCAAGCCGATTTTGCAAGTTTTGAAAAGCACCAGTGATAAGGCTGATATTTTAGGATTGGCTCACATTACCGGAGGTGGTTTAGTGGAAAATATTCCAAGAACTTTACCTAAGCATTTGTCTGCAAAGATTGATTACGGTAGCTGGGAAGTGCCATCAATTTTTAAATGGTTTGGTAAATATGGTAACGTGCCGGTGTCTGATTTCTTTAAGACTTTCAACGCTGGTGTTGGTATGGCCGTTATTGTCAGAAAGGCCAATTTTGAACAAGTTGCCAAGATTTTTGAAAGTGCTGGCGAAACCGTATTCAAGATTGGTGAGTTGGTTGAGAGAAAAGATGACTTGCCAGGTTGTTTTATTGACGGCTTGACCGAAGAAGGGTTCTACAATTAAAAAACACTAATGTTTTTAATATTTGCTGAGTGGTAATTAGTTATTTCGTCAGTAGGTGCTAATATTTTTTCTATTTTTATTTTTAGTCTTTTAGATTTTGCTTATTTTTAGATCCAATTCGATCCGCAATCTTCTTTTGTTGTTTCTTTGTCTATCATTTTTCATCGCTTTGTACCTGTATAAAAAAAAAAAAAAAAAAAACAACTGAAAGTTATATATATGTATCTACAGTTTACTACCAATCTTGAGTAGAGCTAGTAGTAAAGTTGAACAGCACAATGATACAATTGTGCTGACGTGCCGTCACCTATTTATACTGCTAATCTCGCTGTTCTCAGTAATCACGCTATAAATGGCTGAGGAGCGTTTACGCAAACTGTTTTGCAAAAGTCGTAGTAAATTGTAGGAGCCTCATACATCGCGTTTAAAAGTCAATTTTTTGATAGTTTACAAGTAACAAACATTGGGCTGTCTCGCGTTTTCAAGGAGTACCAGCTTGAATAGTAATTACCAACGTAAATATAAAGGTGTATGTAATGCCTTGTTTGCCAGATACCGCACTATGTATTTTTCTAAACTTGTACAGAAACGCTACTATTTTCACGACTTGGCCCATTTTCAACAGCTCTCCTTGACAAAGTTCTGATGAAGGCAAACAGACTGCCACTGCCCATTAAATCTGCTACTCACAAATTTGGCTCAATACATACCATGAAATCCTTGGCCGCGTATAAGGTGTGAGGTAGAACTCGATCCCCTGAAGCGACTACAAAAGATATATCCTGTGTTTACCTTCTCGTGCATGCGTTTGTGCTTGGAAGTCTCCTACAAGAAGTTTTGAACTACATTGCCTTATTGTCAAACTTAGCCAACCCATAAAAGCTGGCGAACAGAACACAAGAAAATATATAAATTCTTTGAATATATGCTAATGACAGGAATAGAGTTATGTATATACACAGGGTTAAAAAATGCCAAACCATTTCTTCCGTGGCTCAGTCTGCTGAGGATCATTAAAGGAGGAGTCATGTATGTGGCTTAAATCATCGGTCGACTTATTCAATTCTCGCAATCTATTCTCGGCAATGTCAACTGCTCTCAAGTATCTTTCTTCACGCTCTTGAGCGATTTTTTCAGCCATGATGATATGTTCTCTAGAAGGTCTTTGCAAAGCGAATTTGTTCTCATTTTGGCTCAAATCAGCGCTGCTTTCGTTGATCAAGGCAGAATTAATTCCTTTTTGCTTTGGAGTCAAATCTTCAAACTCCTGTCTTGATAACGTACCTTTGAAAAACCACTTGCACTTGAGTTGGAATCTATAAAAGCCGCTGAAAAGATGATCATAACCATCGTTCCAACGATGGAAGAAAAGAGAATATATCACTATACCAGTAAGGGCTGCTGTAGCCACATAGCGGGAACCTTTATTGAAGCGGGCGTTATCATTGACTCTGCGTAAGACTTTGAACTGACCAGGGTAGAGCTGACTAGCAGGTCTAGGCGTAACGTGTAACTGATTCATTGCATTTTTGACTCTATTGTGATGTTAGCGATGAGAACCATCATGACCAGCGATTATTGATTCGCCATATGCTGCCAATCTGGGAGTGCCAACCCGGCTAGCCAATATGATAATGACAAATAATAATCTGATGAAACAACAACAACAAAAAAAACGAAAAAAATTAAATAAAGTATTGAAAGCATCATGATTTAACATACCTTTGAAGCTCTGTAGCAGGCCTCACTGCACCCGAGGAGGTAAGCTTACCGGGGATCGCATATTCACTAGGATACCCACCAATAGGTCTAGCTTCAGAGGGATCATATGGGTTATATGGGGCTTTGCCATATATTCTATAAGAAAGACAAGATGTTAGTAAGTGATTCGATAATGCGATAGATGGGCAAGTTGAAAATCGGAATGAAAGTGATAGCATTAATGCGAACATACGGCTTGCCATTACTAGGCGGTGGTTGGTCAGACATATAATTTTTCTTTCTTTGTTTTTTTTTTTTTTGATGTGGTAGGTAGCGCAAGCTGTTATGATGTCAAGGCCTCAACAACTGGTGTATCATCATCATGATCTTCATGATGGGATTTGAAGAGATGTGGGGCAGAATTTTGTCTGCGCTCTATGAGCGAGGTAACGAGAGGGTAAATTTTTTTAAGTAATTACTGAACCACAGCACCTACTACTGTAGGCAAAAAAAAAAAAAAATTACATTATAGAATGCTTTAGAGAACGTTATATGAGATATAGAACGCACAAAGGCAGTTTAGCCTGTCCGAATAGAAAATGTCCATAGCTAGATAAAAATATGCGTCGATTGTAAAATCATGGTGACGAAACTACGATAAGAAAATAATCAACCGAAAAGATAATAAATTTAACAAAATGAGCAACGCAAATATAATAAATAGAAAAGATAAAGAATTATTTGTAATAAGTACATGGAGAAAAAGAAAAATACAACAACAAACCAGCAAAACCAATCAAAAATTTAACTAATTAAAACTTATTTCTTGGAGTATTCTTCTCTGAACTTCTTAGCAGCGGTAACCATATTAGTCAATTGCTTAGTAGTTTCTTCCCAACCTCTGGTCTTCAAACCACAATCTGGGTTGACCCAGAATTTATCAGCTGGGTAAACCTTCAAGATATCAGCAATTCTTCTTTCGAATTCTTCAACTGGTGGAACTCTTGGAGAGTGAATGTCAAACAAACCTAAACCAATATGGTTTGGATAAGTGGAGAATTCTTCAATGTAAGCAGTACTTTCCTTTTTACTGAATTCAATAGAAACAACATCAGCATCAAGAGCCTTGATGAAAGAAGAGTCGAAATCAGAGTAACAGAAGTGAGAGTGAATTTGGGTACTGTTTTCAACGCCAGAAGTAGCAACTCTGAAAGATTGAGCAGCCCATTTGTAGTATTCTGCTCTTTCTTGACCTTGTCTCAATGGCAAACCTTCTCTGATAGCTGGTTCATCAACTTGAATGACTCTGATACCGGCTTTTTCCAAATCGTTGACTTCATCTCTAAGGGCCAAAGACAATTGCAAGGCTTGTTCCTTTTGGGAAACATCGACTCTCGGGAAAGACCATCTAAGACAAGTAACTGGACCAGTCAACATACCTTTAACTGGCTTTTCAGTGATGGATTGAGCGTAAACGGATTCTTTAACGGTCATTTCCTTTGGTCTAGAAACATCACCAATGATAATTGGTGGTCTGACGTATCTGGAACCGTAAGATTGAACCCAACCGTTAGTGGTGAAAGCGAAACCGGTCAATTGTTCACCAAAATATTGAACCATATCATTTCTTTCTGGTTCACCATGCACAAGAACATCCAAACCAACTTCTTCTTGGAAGTCAATGACTTTCTTAATTTCAGATTCAATGAAACTGTTGTATTCTTCAGCAGTGATGGTACCCTTGGTGAAAGCATTTCTCTTCTTTCTAATGTCACTGGTTTGTGGGAAAGAACCAATGGTGGTGGTTGGGAACAATGGCAAGTTCAAAGATTTTTGAGTAGCCAATCTAGTAGTGAATTCATTCTTTCTGGCATCCAATTTGGCAGCAGCATCATCAATCAACTTCAATCTGTCTTGGACCTTAGGGTCAGTGGTGTGTTTAGATTCAGTTCTAGCCTTAACGGATTTAGCGTTAGCGGCTAATTCAGCACTGACATCTTTGCCGGAAACAGCCTTAGCAATAACAACAACTTCTTGCAATTTTTGCACAGCAAAAGAGAAGAAATCTTTGATTTCTTCATCGAGTTTCTTTTCATTGGCCAAGTCAACTGGAGTGTGCAACAAGGAAGAAGAAGTAGCAACAATGACTCTTTGTGGACCCAATTTTTGGACAATCTTTTCAGTGAAGGCAACAGCTTCGCCCAAGTTAGCTTTCCAAACGTTTCTACCATCAACAATACCAACAGACAAAGTTTGTTCTGGCAACAAAGCGTCGACAACTTGGTCCAATTGTTCTGGAGAACGGATGAAATCGAAGTGGAAACCCTTAACTGGCAAACCAGCAATAGCTTTCAAGTTTGGAACAACAGTACCAAAGTAAGTGGTCAAGGTCAACTCTGGGATGCTGGCCTTGTTGTTGGCGAAAAATTCGTAAGCGGTCTTGTAAGCCTTTTGAACATTTTCTGGCAAGTCAACAACCAAAACAGGTTCATCAATTTGAACATCGGTGGCACCAGCAGCCTTCAATTTGCTCAACAATTCAACGTAAACTGGCAACAATTTTTCCAAAAGGGAAATTGGTTCCAAGTCCAAAGAGTCCTTGTCAGCTTTACCCAAAAACAAGAGGGAAACTGGACCAACAATGACTGGTCTAGTTTGGATGCCCAATTCTTTAGCTTCCAAGAATTCGTCAACTGGTTTAGAACCGTTCAATTTGAATTCGGTCTTGTTGGAGAAAGTTGGTCTGACATAATGGTAGTTAGAGTCGAACCACTTGACCATTTCGGAGGCTGGGACATCAACGTTGTCTCTTTGCAAACCTCTACCCATAGCAAACAAAAGGTCCAATGGGCTCAAGTCGAACTTGGAGTATCTTTCTGGGATGACATTGAAGAGAATAGAGTGGTCCAAGACTTGGTCGTAGAAGGAGAAATCGTTAGATGGGATGATATCAACACCGGCATCTTTTTGCAACTTCCAGTTAGTGGCTCTGATTTCTTTACCAACTTTGACAAGTTCTTCAGCAGAAACTTTACCGTTCCAGTAGCCTTCGGTAGCTTTCTTCAATTCACGGAAAGCACCGATTCTTGGGAAACCAAGGACAGAGGATTGGATGGAGGACATTATTTATGGGAATATAAAAGAGGAGAAAGGGAAAAGGAAGATCAGGGACTTTTGTGCAGAAAATGCCTAAGAAGCAGCAGCAAAAGATAGAGGAATAGGGTGATCTGGTGATGAAGAAGAGAAGAAGAGAAGAAAAAGGGGAAACGAGAGAACGAAAAGAACGAGGAGAAGAGGAACAGAGGACAACTTTATATGAAAGATTTGCTCTGGACGATTTTTCTGTTGGGCGTACACTCTTTACTCACTACTCACTCTCACTCACTTTCTGGCTGGAGAGGCCTGCAGCCGTTATACGAGGGCCTGCAGCGACAAGCGCCCTTTGCATCAAGTCACGTGAACGGCACTATGCTAGACACAAAATAGCTGTTGAGAGCTGTAGTTATTCTCTGCCAAAGCTGCTCAGCTAAAGGTACTAGCACATGTGAAAAGACGCTGGCCAACACAAGCGCAAGGACTGGTTGGTGGTTGAGTGTGTGTTCCGCAAGTTGCGCCTTTGGTTGTCTGTGTGGGTGCACTGCCATCTGCTAGCGGTGGTACTTGCCAGGGTGGAGCAAAGACGCAGCGCCGGTGTCTGTGTCTCCCTGGGGGTGCACACACCCCGCGCTGACAGCTGTCTCCCGTTATCGCAGCGGACTGACTGTACGAGCAGCTGGCATGGAGAGCAACATCCAGCCAGCCAGACAGACACCTATGGACACAACTACCTGCTCATAGAAAGAGTCATAGTTGAAAAAATTTTCATATGCACCACCAATGCTATCTATTCAATTCTAGTTTGCCTGTTTTATTTTTTTTTATTTTTATTTTTATTTTATTTTATTTTTTTTTCGCCATTCTTGCTGCAGATTTGCATTTTGTCTTTATTGCACTCTGTTGCACTCTGTTGCACTTGGGTCTATGGCAGCGTTTTGAAAGATGACTCATTTTCCACCGGTTATGTAGCACTGTGTTATAAAAGCAGCACCACGCACCAAGACGCTTTAGCATGCACGCAGCCGGTGGCCCCCGCGGAGTTTTCAAAAGCTTAAAGCAGCGCAGCGACGCAGTTGAAATTTCATTCACCGAGGACTTTTCACTGATTTTGGAGACTTGCCCCAGCAGTCAGTCGAATTTTCACATGCGTCTTAACACCGGAGGAACCGAGGAACCACTGGCACGGGTCCATCGGCATGTGCTTATCCTGGATTCCCCCAACATATGCTACAACATATGCTACAAGGTATTTTCTATGAGCCGTGCGATATGATTTCACCTCCAAAACAAAAGGCACCAAAGGGTATGTCGTATATACATCGTGTCTCCTCAAAGCCAATGTCTCAGAGTCAACAACAAGCGAATGGGACACAATTTTGCAGTAGTGGGTGTCCGGTTTGCGTCGTGAGGGTGTTGTGTTTACTTTTGTAATTGTTTTTTCTCTCTTTGTAATTCGTTCTCTCTTCCAAGTATCTGTGTATTTCAGCCCACAGGAAAGCCATAGTCTGCGGAGTGTATCCGTTGAAGGAACCCAAAGTATGCTCTAGAGCCTCTTGAAAGAAGGAACAAAAAGTTACAATCATCAGCGTACAAATACGCAGTAGCATTAAATATATACAGAGAATAAACGTTATTTTCAGGTAAGCGCACATTTTTATATATACAATAAATATATAATACAAGTAAGAAATTCAAGTGAGTAGTTGCGAATCTCAAATCTAAAATACAAAGTGCTTCTTGAGAAGCTTTCTTTCGTTCTTTCTTTCTTTTCACTCTTCAATTTTCATCCTTTCATTTTTGGCTAAACAATGCTTCAATGCAACAAAAATTGTGTTTGATGTGTAAAAAACCTTTCAGCGATCTCGTGAAAAATCATCTAAAGCTCGAGGTCCGGTCAAGTTAGACTAAGCTAAATTGACCCAGATCACTCACACCGCGCTCCAATGTCCTTGTAGCCATTCTGCCGCAGCATTAGCCGAATCAAATTCGAAATCTTTGAACGTAGCGTTATCATTCATTGTATCATAAAGACAACTCGTTCGAACAATTTTCAACATTGCGTCAAGATAGTTTCCACTTTTATCGTCCTCATCGTCGCCACCATCAACTCCAGTATGTTCAACTTCGTCATTGACAAGCCCTCCATTATTTTCATAATTGTGAAACTCGACAACACTATCCTCATCCTCACTACCATAGTCATCGTTCTCGTCGTTGTAAGCCACGCCTTGCTCATTAGCATTGTCGCCGTCATCATCGTCATCAGAAACAGCACTGTAAACTAAAATTTCATTCAACGAGATAATCTCTCTAGTGGTCAAATGCATAAATGGCATATCTTCAGGAACTTCTTTCATCCAAGCATGAGCTAATCCAGTACCTTCTAATGAGCTTGGTGTAACTGTTGCCTTGCCACGCCGTTTCTTGCTATTCTTCTTCCCATCCCCCTTTCCTTTGGCCTTCTCATTTCTACCACCACTAGCACTATTATTATCATCATGATCATCGGCAGCAGCAGCAGTAGCACTTGAAAAATCGAAATTAAACATCTTCATATCTGCCCCAATATCATTCAATTTAGCAAACGTTTGAAATTCCTTTATTACAACGCTCAAGGTATTTGCTATTTTAATGCTTTGAAAATAAAATTTCACAGTTTTGAAAAAATGTCCCTTGACTGTAATTTCAAGAATTTTCAATAGGGTATACTTGAGATTGATTAATGCGTCAAGTTTTTCTTCAGCTGCATAGGCGTCCAAGTATCCAGGGTACTGGCCACGCATAGGGCCGCCAGCTCTTTGCCTTTCTCTTGGTCTTGGGTTTGGTGCAGTTGTGCAGTTGCGACTGCAACTGCGACTGTGATTCTGGCTACTTGCACTTCTGGAGTTTGTATTAGCCGTTGATGCAAATGTTGGCGTTGAAATTCCCATTCCACCAGACTCGTTACCCTTGCTCCTGCCCCTGTTGTCCACATTATCTCTTGAAGCAAGTCCCAATTGGTTTGCCAACAAATGAACTGCCACGTAGACTCTAAACAAAATTGAGCTTAATGATGCCGCTATTTGATGTGATAATTTTACTACAAGAGGAAGGACTTTGTAATTAAAATTTTTCATCTCTAAAGAAGTTCCCGTTCCCATTCCCACTCCCAGTTCCAGTCGCGAGTTGGGGTTTTGCCGTTGAGTGACATTCTTCTTTCTCAGCTGTTTGGCATGCTTTTTATTGCTTTTACTATGATTCTTCTTTCTGTTTATATTTTTGCCATTTTGAGTATTACTAATATCAGTGTCATTGATGCTATCGGTATCAATGCCATCATTGCTTTTGTTTTTGGTATTATTATTTTTGCCAACATGTACAGCATCAACCAACCCTTCAATCATTTGTCCATCTCCGATCCTCAAAAAATTCCTAGTTTTTATAGTGAACTGTCTCAATACAACTCTAGCAAAATTTCCTATGGCCACCATCGCGTGTCTTAAATAAAACGAATAGTTTTGCTGCTGATGTTTCATTTCAAAGTAAAGTAAAACCATTGAATGTAATTTAACGCTGGTCAATTGCATGGCAATATATTGGTCAAACTGCATTGTTTTGTCTAGAATTGTATAGTAAAGAGTTTTGTCGTCGTTGCTGTTAGTGATATCAATTCCAACATTGGCATTGGTTTTCTTATTGCCTGTGCTGACATTGGTGTTTAGATTTGTAGAACTATTGCTGTTTTCAATATTACCAACATTATTAATGTTGTTGCTATCATTATTCCCGTTGCCCGCAATTTCGTAATCATCATCATCATCATTAATAATATTGTTGATATTGTTGATAAATGAAGAAGTTGTCGAGGCAGAATTTGAACCAACTTGATTTGCAGTACTACTCTCACGTTGTCTCAAATTTTGGCTACTTAGCCTTTTTTGCCAATTTTGACCATTTTGAATTTTTTGGACATTTTGTTCATTCACAAGATTGTCCACTCTATTACTGTTACTTTCGCTATCGCCATAACTAATTCCTTTATTGGAGCCATTAGTGGCAATATAGTCATTATTAGAAAGATTATTATTCTCGGCTTTACCATTACTCTTTCCATAAAATACCGATTTTTCATTTTTGATACCATCATCATTACTGTCATCTTCACCACCACTAGTGCCAAAATTCGCATTATTAGCAAAAAACACCTCTGGGTCGCCAAATTTCACCAATATCAACTCATTCAATTCATTTATAAATTGGCAGAGCTCAATCAACCTGACTTTTTCATTTTCATAGACAAACTTGGAAAAATTTGACAAAAAATTGGTGAACTGGTGTTTACGTTTGTAGTTTTTATCAACTAGTTTAGCAATTTTAATCCTGTCTTTTTGCTCTTCGCTTAAATTTTGAGCATTGTTGATAGTCCTGCTGTCGTTTTCAGTGTTACTAGCATTATTACTGGGGTCATGTTCATTGATATTAATATCTGGGCTACTATTGTTGCTACTGACATTGCTATTTCTTTTTCCGTTTCCGTTTCCACTTGCACCAAATTTCTTAAAATTTTCTCTCCCATACTCATCATCCCACGGACAAGACGGCAAATCAACTCTTAACCCTTTAGTGATGACAACGCTACTTACTGGATTCCCTGAAATCATAAATTCTTCTGAATCCATATCCACTGCTGCATGCCACAATTTTCTTACCAAATAAAGCAATCCATCTAAATCATGATACTCAACACCAGGATGAGATTTCCCTTCGTCTTGAATTAACGCCCCCAGCCAATCTCTATATATGCCAATTGATCTAGTCATGGAAAGCAAGCTGTTTAAAAGTATTAATCGTTCCCCCTCATCAATACTTCCAGAATACTCTTCACTGTGTTTGAAGTAGAAGTATAAGTAAGCGAATGCGTTAACGACACTGATACTACTCTTGGTTAGGGATTTTGCCTGTGAGACACAATTGAAAGCCAATGTTATGTATTCTGTACCAATATGTTGTAAATTATCGGTGGCAAAGTTGATCATGCGATTTTCAATGCTAGCGGCATAGCCTTTCTCATCATTAGAAGCACTGACAAATTCAGTATTGATTTTGATGGCCAAGTAAGATAGTCTGAGAATAACCAAAAAGTTGCCAATTAAAGCCAAATCAATAAATGAGGTTAAGTTGATTGTATAATTGACTTGTAAATCGGGATTGATTGGCTTACCATCATCATCAAGATTAGATAATCTTAATCCCACAATAATCAACTCAATATCTTTTTTGAAACAACCCAAGTCAATAGTAGGCAAGAATGGGTAAACAAATTTTTCAAAAATTTGCCAGAGATAAGCGATTTCCGCTGGATGACGAGGCAAAATTGCTTCAATTTTTTTAATTAAACTAGCTCTTGCTTGCTCATTAATTTGCCCCGCATCTCGTACCACTGGAGTATTCCAAGTACTCTCTTTCCTGCTTCGGTACAATGAAGTCATTAACTTGACATTTATGTTCAACATGGGGGAAGCATGATTCAATTTTCGCTTCACAAGAAAAAAAAGCTTAACTGCTTTGAAATTCTCATTAAGTTGTGCAGCCAATGGGTTAGTTAGCATACTGTAATCTGAATTAAGTTCTACTTCTTTTAGTTGCTGCTTCATAATACGGTAGTATGTGTTTAGAAGCAATTCCGAATTTGATTGGAAAAAATCATGGCAAAAGATGTATAATGAATGCATTGGTTTGAAGTTTGTAAGACAGTTAGCTCGTACCACAACAAAAGTGCGATCATCAAAAAAGTTGTATGATTCGGTGGGGTCGATATTGGGACTATATGGGAGATTTGTGGTGGCAGTTGTGGACCGGGGAGGCTGGGAGAGTTTGCTAGTGATTTGATTTAGTAGGGTGGTAGGAAATGACTGGTGATGGATGCTATCAATGGTAGGCGGGTTTGTGGTATTTTCAGTTTTATGGTTCGTTTCAGTGGCGATGGCACTTTGCAACTTAACTAGAGCCTGTAACTGCGCATTTTGACTTTGTAATTCGACCACTTGCTGGCGTAATCTCGAGTTTTCTTTTTCAGTAACCAAGGAATGGAAAGCATCGGGAACAATGCGAACCTGCTTTGATGTTGGAGAAAGAGTGATTGATTGAGGATCGTTGTTGTGTTCATTATCGTTTTCCGATTCATCATCAACACCATTGCCAGTCTTCTCTAAGTCGATATATTCGGGAACTACTGCCAGTTCCTGTGGTAAAAGTTTCCGAACCTTTGAACTTGAACCTACAGTGTACTGGTACTGACAGTCGAGGTTGTTGTGATGGAGACAGTAGGAGCAGCGAGGTCTCTTCTTGTCGCACTTCTTCTTCTTGGAGCGGCAGAAGGAGCAAGAGAGTGGAATCCTATTGCGCTTGCGTGTGATCATGTGGGGGAGGTATGGTTTTGTAACAATTGAGGCCCTGTTCTTGATGGCAGGTATTGATAATGATTAATATTTGGTGATGATTATGAGGACGATGAGATGGTCAGTGGCAGCTTGCTAGATGTATTTTGTGGGGGCGGAGGCTTGAATTCCGTAAAAACGGGAACAAATCCCTTATAAATCAGGAAAAGATTTGTTTATCATGTGATAGTATCAACATACTCTTTTTGCCTTCATCAAGCTCATTGGCCACGGACTATGTTTAATGACCAAAAGCACTCACTACATTTTTTTTTCTATAAAAATTTCCTGAATGAAGCTTTGCTTTGCTTGTAATTCCAGAATCACAATGAGTATACTTTTTTTTTTTTTTTGTCAATGTCTTTTCTGAGGGTGTTGTGCTGGTCAATTCAACATCGTTAAGATCAAAAGTAGATGTTCTTAGGATGATACATACGACCTAATGGCACAATCTACATGATAAGTGCTTTGTAAACTTCGGCAGCTTCAGCGTGACATTGAATGTAAATGTTCTATATTACTTAAGTCTTTTTAAGTAACTTTGTCGTGATTATTATCACTGCTTTTGCAAAAGTAGTATATTTTATTCTCCCTATGCCCTGCAGAAACTCCCTAGTTTATTTCAATAATAAACAAAAATAGGAACAAAACAAAAACAAAAAAAAGGAAATAAGTTGATGTTTGCAATATGCTAAAAGATAGATAGAACCGAAAAGACTTGAGAATTGGTGATGCAAATAGGATGTAGAAATACGTTTTATGATAGTACAGAATGCACTATACTTTTGAAATTACATTGCAGGAATTGATTTAACAGTAGAAATGTATGTTGGCAGAAGGTTGAAAAAATTCGGCTACAAAACTGATCAAATCAATCCATTGATGATCAGCAGTTTCAGCAACTACAGAGCAGCAGAAAATGTTTACAAATGATTCACTCACTGTAGGAAAGAACCTGGCGTGCAACGTATATACACTTTACTAACACACCCAGTCGCTTTCCTATAAAAATACTCAGCTTTTATACACAGTCTACACAGAACGTCTTATTATAAGCACACATGTATTGAATACCTCTGCTACATACAAATCGCACTTTACAAACTCCAATGCTATGTCAGCTAAAACTCAAGCACATACATTACTGCATCCGGATTCTCCAACCCTTTGGCCTTGTAGTAATCCTTGAGCACACCAACTTCCTTAAACCCTTGCTTCAAGTACCATTGTTTGACTGCCTCGCTATTGCCTTGCCACACATGCACCAGCACCTTGTGCAAGAATCTGGTTTTGCTTTCCTCGACAAGCCAGTCAAGAAGCTTCTTAGCAAGCCCTAAGCCACGATACGCCTCAAGCACGGCAATACTGTCAATGTAAACCGAGGCGGGAGCAGAATGACCCTTTTCAGTGATAGCTCTTGCCTTGAGAGCGGCCACTGGGAGCTCGTTGACAAAGGCTAGCTGGAGCAAGTGGCCCTCGTTCTGCTGTAAGCTTTCGACATACCAGCTGTGATCGTAGTTGAAGGGAAGAGTGACGGCATTGATTTTTTCAACCACACCCAAATTGTTTGGGGTGACGTCGTCAAGTGCTATTTTGGGCATGATGGTCTTGATTGTGTATCAAATTGTGTGGTAGAGTTTATTATATTGAACAGTATTGCTCAGTATTGAATGGAGTAGCACTATGCCGTAGTAAGTGTTGTATAGTGTAAAAATAAGAATCATGAAAAAACCTACTTGCTGCTATTCGCACACGGGACACTTCGGCCAACCACCAAAGCAAAAACTGCCGGGGACTCCAGATCATCAATAAAAATCAACAGACTTCCACCACAACCACACCACAACACGCTCATTTACCACCCAATAAAGCTTCTGAACAATCATAGTACTCACTGCTTTTATCACACCAGCAATCAATTCCCAGATCATATAGTTTTTCCCCTGTTGATGTTGCTGCTCGCTAACTTCTTCGCCAGCGCTTTTCTCGACTTCCTTCACTGACTGCTGGTACTGTTATATTCGGGATCTTATACCAATCTCAAAAATCACACTTCTCGACATCAAATATCACATTCACGTCATCGTCATACTGGACACAAAACACACAGCAAAAAACATACTTTCCAATTTTATATTGACGAAAATATCCTGAAAATGCCAATAGTAATGAAAACCGTATTCCTATTCCTTCTAATCTTTCTTCTATTTTCATCACCACAACTACCGCCAATAATATTCTCCACCACCAATGCCTCTCCGGTGGTTCACGATACCCCCAAATCAAACACTGCTAGACATCTCGTCAAATCACTTCCCGGCATTGATTCCATCAACAAACTTCTCAAGCCAGTGATGCATGCGGGTCACATTACTTTACATCCATCCAACAACACAAACTATTTTTACTGGAAGTTTGAACAAAAAGTGCAAAATACCAACACGAAAAGAGCAACTTCCACTAGTGAGTCCACCCGCGGAAGGTCTACCAGCAGCGGCACCGGAACCAATAATAATGATCGCCTTATCATCTGGCTCAATGGTGGCCCTGGCTGCTCTTCAATGGATGGCGCACTAATGGAAATTGGTCCCCTTAGACTAAATGCCAATAATGAAGTATACTTCAACAATGGCACATGGTTAGAGCTGGCAAGTTTGATATTTTTGGATCAACCAGTAAATACGGGTTTTAGTTATGGTGACATTTATCATACGGAAATGACTGGTGTTGCGTGGGATTTTCTTATTTTTTTGCAAAAATATTTCGAATTGTATCCTCAAGATCAAGGAAAAGAATTATACATTGCTGGAGAATCTTACGCGGGCCAATACATGCCATATTTTGCCAAATATATTCTCGACCACAATAAAAAATACCAAAAGGACCAGACTAAACAATACAACTTGAAAGGAATTCTTATCGGCAATGGTTGGATTTCGCCAACTTATACAGGGCTAAGTTATTTGGAGTTCGCAATGAAAAATAACATCATTACCGGCAAAGAACCATATTTGAGGCAAGTACTTTCTCAACAGGAAAAATGTCAAAACATGCTTCACAACTTGAATAGTGAATCTTCTCAAGAAAGTAAAAATGCTGTTTATAAAGCTTGCGATGAAATCTTGACCAAATTGCTCAATGTCCTCAATGAACATGACGAAAGTCATCAATGCATAAACATGTACGATGTGAGACTCAAGGATTCGTTCCCTGCTTGTGGCATGAATTGGCCTCCCGATATCAGCTTCTTGAATGAATTTCTCAGTGACCCTGAAATTCAAAGATTGTTGAACTTGAATGATGAATATACCGAAAGAGCCAAATCCGGTGCTATTCATGATAATAATGGCAAATTACAATGGCATGAATGCAATACTAGAGTTGGTAAAGCATTGACTAATACGAATTCTAAATCAAGCGACGAATTGTTACCTGAGGTGCTCTCTCAGTTGCCGGTGTTGTTATTCAATGGTGACAAAGATATCATTTGTAATTATATCGGGGCAGAAAATTTCATTGCTGACTTGAAATGGAATGCAGCAGAAACCATAGAAGAATACAAGGATAGCGACGAGGAAAAAAATGAGGAAAAAGATGAAGAAAAAGATGACAACCTGCATCTTCAAAAAGGCTTCTCTCATGACTTAAAACCAATAAAATGGTACTATAACGACACAAACGTTGGTGAAGTGAAACTGGAGCGTAATTTGACATACATTAAAGTGTTCAACGCTAGTCATATGGTCCCATTTGACATGCCAGATGTTTCTAGAGGAATATTTGATTTAATTACTGGAAATTATGAAATGATTGAAAATCGTCAAGAAGACAAAGACAATAACAAAGACAATGACAAAGACAATAACAAAAAAGATTACATTATAGTCACCCCAATTTACAACGTCTCTAGCCATACCTACCAATATATCCACTTAGCGTCCCAATCAAGTCACAGGTTCTACGAGGACTACATGCAACCACGATACGCAATCTACTTAATCGTACTCTCCGTCATCCTTTATGGTCTCTATTACTATAACTCCAAACTGCTAGAGAAAGACAGAAAGATGCCACACTCGATCTTAGTTTCTAACAAGCAGCAAGTTGAAAGAGAAAGGGAAAGGGAAAGGGAAAGACAACAGCGTGCCCATGGTGGTAGCAATGGCGATGGTGATGGGGGTGGTGGCGCTTATAGTTATAGTATTAGAGACGGCGCATCATCACCTTTAACTATAGCAGCGGCGCAATTCTTGAATAGTGCTGCTGGAAGGGTCAAGGGAAAAGGTAAAGGAAGAGGGCAAAAATTAGGGAAGAAAAAATCAGTACAATGGGCAGATTTGCAACAACAGCATGAAGACGGTATTGATGGACATAGCGGCTATAATGGCGCTGATATTGGAATGAATAGAGCAAATGGGGCGCCATTGCCGGGTGGAGGTACAAAATATAGTGATGGTCTTGGCTATAGCGATGTCGATACTGAACAAGATATAACTACGGCCGCTTCTACCAATGGCAGAAACAGAAACACAGACCGCCAGCCAGAAACTCGTAACCCTTCTGAGCATAGTTCAAAAATTGGCTCACTTTTCAATAGACTTAACCGACTCAATTTCGGAGGTAGCATCGGTCAACGGGACAAAGTAAAGTATTACAAGGCGTCGAATTTTGACCCTGAAGAAGAAATTGAAATGGTTAGTCGATATGAAGATGTGGATCTGAATGTTGATCATAACGGAAATTTCGAGATTGGTAGCAATAGTGATAATGAAGATGATAATGATGTCTTTGACCGTCAGAGTGAAAATTCTGGCGACAAAAACAAAGATGAGGACGAGGACGATTTAGGTTTCAGCCGTACTCATAATAATGCTGATTTGAAGTAAATGTAGGTCAATTTTTGAAACATATGGCCAATAGGATGTAATATGATGATACTTGCTAATCGCTTTATTAAATTAATTTAGAATGTACTACTACTGTATTTATAGGTTTTTTTTTCTTTCCATTATAGCAAATCAAAACAACAAAAAAGAATGTTTACGAACGAGTTTTTTATTTTTTTTATTTTTCCTTATTTCACTTTTTTTTTTTTT
>JXWR01000439.1_pt1 | contig 19230 bp, 8 predicted proteins | sample 315541 | NCBI WGS metagenome assembly JXWR01 (sample SAMN03273951, study PRJNA271842) | soil metagenome | isolation source: rice field ambient CO2 | place: India: CRRI Experimental farm Cuttack,Odisha-753006 | collected 2013-12-17
TTCTGTCTAATTACGCGGAATTTGTTGAATCTTTTGAACGAAATAAAAATATTCATTTGCAAAATGTTTTTGACTGTTTAAATGATAAAGCACCAGAGTCTATTTTGAAGCTTGATCATTCTAAGGATATCTCAGATATTTTGTTTTCTTCCAAGCAAGCTACCATTAAACCAAACTTGAATCACAAGGGTCCATTGAAAAAAACAAAAAATGTAACTGTTACGCCACCAGCGTCAGCCGCATCAGCGTCAGCAACAGCACCCGCGTCGGTCACACCTATAACTGCAGAAACTAACAATGAAGTTCCGATGTTTGTGAGGATATATAAGATTGGCACGCTTTTTAAACAGGAATCCAAAATTAGTATATTGCCCAAGAAATCCAAAAAGAAAGCTAAAAGAAGATCAAGAAATTTTAAAAATACGAACCTTAATGACAGTGATGATTTTGTTTGGAAGAAACATTATGCTATCTTGACCACCTTCGGCCTCTATATTTTCAAGAGTATTAATTGGGATCTTTTACGTAAATTTGAAGATGAAATAGCTGCTGATGAAAGTGACATTAAGAGGATAAAAGTTTATTCATCTTCGTTTTTCTTACAGTCTAGTAATAGTGAACTAGAATTAGCCATTCCCATTAACAAATTGTTTGCCTACAAGTACAAGTATAAAGATTTCAATAGTTTTTATGTCTGCTATAGCAATTCTGAAAATGATACCAAATTCTTGAAAATTGATGAAGTGGATCTAACCAATGATTGGATGAGCAACCCAAAAAGCAATAAGATTTACAACAAGGGGCTATTCTATTGCGATACTGCCAAAGAAGTGGATGACTGGGTTTGTAAAATCAATTATTTAGCGGCAAATTATCAATGTTTGCCGACGTTACATAATGAAGCATACACCAATTTGACAATCCCAGGGTACGATAATGCTCATGAATTAACTATTGGTCGTCATGCCACATTGAATACAAGACACAAAGAATTGGCCAAAGAGTTGAAGATTATTAATAAGCTTGAGTTGAACTATGAACGAGTTCTTGAATTTTTGAAAAGATTGGCACCTTGCCAGAATAAGAATAAGTTGAGGTTGAGGAAGTTTATTAATAAGATTTACACCAATTATTTGAGATCACTTTGGTTCGAAGAATTTAAGATCAAGTCGCTTTTATACATGGTGGAGCAAACTATACTTTATGGAGACAAGACTAGTAACAGTAACGATACTAACACTACTAGCTTTGTGGTACAACAACGCAAATTGTCAACTATCTCAATGCACGTGGAAGAAAATCAACGGTTTAACGCCTTTAGCAGAACTCTTGATCTGTATGCTTCTCATTTCCATAGTTTGCTTATAGAAGCCAGTGAAAGTTATATGCGCTCCATAGAAAAGGAAAAAGAAAAAGAAGAACAGAAGCAACAGCAACAACAAAGCAAAAACAATGGAGAAAATAGTGGTGTTGGTGGTGGCGATAATGGTGATAATGACTCAATAAATAGAAAAAATACGATGAGAGATAAACGATCAGACAGTTATTCTCATTTAGCATCACAATCATCACCATCACCGCTGCCCATACCTTTTGACCCTGAGTTGTCCATTAGTCCAATATTTAGAGCTACTCAATTTAGACTGTTGTTATGAATTCTACAGTTGTGTATTTTTGATCCAATTGTTGTATGGTTGTTCTTATACATACACATACATATTGTGTTTTCATATTATTATGTCATTTATTTTCATTTGATTTTTTTTATATTGTTTTTTTTTTATTATTGTCTTTCTTAGGTATGCCCTGTTGTTTTGTTTTATTTTATTATATTTCATGTTGTTTTTAATCTCTACCTTGTCTTTTCAATCCTTTATGCTTTAGTACTACTGTATGCACGCAGTGCTATTCTTACTTTTTTTTTTTTTTTTACTAATTCCGTTATGGATTTCCTTATTTTAGAGCCATCAGCAAAAGTTGTTCAAGCATTTCAAGTCTTCATTGTACACTACTAAATTTTAGGCTTCCATTTTATGTTTTTTGTCTGATATAAAATGCGTTCTTCGTTTATTTGTTTGTTTGTTTGTTTTTTATTTCTAACTTGGTTACGTTTTATTATATTTTTTTTTTTCCTGTCTGTTCAATTTCCTCTATTTTCTTACACTTGTTTATATTTATACGCTTAAATTTCAAAAAGTTATATTACTGTTATTACTTTATTCATTTAACAAACAGCTGCGACCCAAAATATCAGTAACAGTACTAATTAATATTATTCTTACTTCTCACCGGCAACTATATCAATCCCCTCTATTTCACTACTACTATCATCATCGTCATCATCATCATCGAGATCATTATCTGAGTCATCATCATCATCTTCATCATCATCACTTTGTATTATTGAGCTTCGTCGATAGGCATTAGCAGATCCGCTTATACCACTTATTCGTACCTCATTAATGATATTTCTATTTGCTCTCTGGTCTAAAGTTTCAGTTCGTCGCTGCTCTCCTAGCACTGGTAAAGTGTATGTCACATTGGCTTTATTATAATCGACGCGCCGCTGAGGAGGTATATCGAGCTTTTGCTGTAACATTAAATTCTCCTGTTTTAATTTATAATAATCTTCCACAAGAGAATTTTTCTTTCTGTTAAACAGCTTAAATTCTTTAGTAAGCCTTTGGACTTGTCTCTCTTGGTTTCTTAATAGTTGTTGAAGTTTACTAATTTCTGCTTCTTTTTCGGAAATTAATTTGCTGCTTAGCGCACTGGAATCAATGTTGCTGCTGCTGCTGCTGTTGGTTTTATTATTGTTGTTATTTCCGCTGTTGGTGTTTCGCGGTGTTCCTAGATCAAAGGCCCCATTAAATTGAGAGAAAAGTTTCGCTGGATTAGTTCCAAATGACCCATTGAACTTACCTATGCCTATGTTTGCGTTATTATATTTACTGGAAGTAGATATAACGTTATTTAGACCTTTTTCAAACTTGAGCTTATCTATTAAAACCAAATGTTTTTTATCATTGGAACTATGTGGATTTAAGTTTAGCCTGTCAATCAACTTGTTTAAATGAACCAAATTGGACTTGAGCTGCTGATTTTCAAGCACCAACTCTTCTTTTGTTTTACTATTGAGGATACTGTAGTTGGTCTCATAGTGGGAGAGGGTTGTTTTTCCTTCTACTCGATCATCAGTTATTGTATCTATCATTGGATCAATTTTTAAAGTTTCAAATAAGTTTAGTATTGCCAGCTGAATATGAGAAGTATCATTTCCTTGTCTGCATCCATTATTGCCATTTAGTGCCGTCATTAAGCTGCTCCCATTGCCATTGATGATACTGTACTCGCCCATGAAGTTGCTGGTGTTACTGCTATTGTTTCCGCTGGCATTGCTCTTAATTACATTCCGCAGATCAACCCTTTGACTTCTTTTATTGGCTAGCGAATCTATAATATTGGTATTTCTAGTTGCATTGTAGAAGTTGGAACCGATAACTTGATCATTACCGTTAATACTGCCGCTCTTTTCCGCGACACTGTCGCTGTTTTTTTGCTTTATGGAGGCTTCTCTGGCCTTCTTCTCCGTTATTTCCTTCAACCTAGCATGATACTTGAGCTGAATGGCTCGCTTTTGGTGCTGAGTGACAAGAAGCTCAAGAGCTTCTATAATTTTGAGATCTGTAGTATCGTCTCTCTGTACATCATTCAAAACCGCTTGGAACTCTTCTGCTGCTTTCTTTTGCAAGTTGCTTGACTCTAAGAATTTTCCATTGCCAAAAAACCTTTCTGCCTCTTCTACGGTCAGGTAAGCTTTTTGCAAAGACATTCTTTACCATGGAGCTACTTGAGAAGGGAAGTTGAGTATCTTATTTGCCTCTTCTGTCCATTGAGATTCCCTATTCTTTGGAGCCACGATGCACGGCGATGACATTATCCGCGATGACCGGTTACGTAGCCCCGCCGCTCTCCTTGTTTGTTTTTGTTTACATTTCAAATCACCGGAAGAACAAAAAACAGAACAAAAATATTCATAAATCATCATTATGAAGATCAAAGGACTCAATATCGCAGACACGCCAGAGTGCATATAATCAACGTCATTATCATGTCTGCCACAATATCGCACAAGGAGGCTATCAAGCAGGCCAAAAATCTAACCGTGCCCGAGCAAATCTTGAAGTCCATCTCCCAGGTATTTCAAGATGCCCAATCAACATACGCTGGTCATCGCAAGCACTTAACGGTTTTGAAAACAATCCAGCAAAGAGCCTTTGATCTTGGTTTCGAGGATGTGTTTAACATGGCTTTTTGCAGACTTATCAACAAAGTGCTACCTATCAAGAAAGCCGAGATTGTTGCTGACAGAGTAGTGAAACTTGTTGCCAACTTTGTAGCTAGTATTCAAAGTGACAACAACGAAGCTGCAAATAGTAATAATAATAATAAAAATAATAATAATGATAATGCTAATGATGAAAAAGACGAGGAAGATGACACACTAGGTTCAAGATTCGTTAACCACTTTGTTCATCACTTGTTGCGAGGCATTGAATCCAAAGACAAGAATGTGCGTTATAGAGTTTTACATTTTCTTTCACTTATTATGAGCGGCCTTGGAGAAATTGACGAAGAATTATACTCAACACTTGTTTGGGAAGTACATAAACGTTTATTTGACAAGGAGCCTAATGTGAGACTAAAAGCAGTGTTGTGCCTTTCACGATTTCAAGAAGAAGATGCTGATCTTGATGATCCTAATAGTGCCGTTGCAAAGTTACTTTTCGTCATTCAAAATGATTCTTCTGCCGAAGTTAGAAGAGCAGCATTATTAAACTTGGACAAAACGGAAGTGACATTGCCTTACCTTATGGAAAGAGCCAAAGATGTTAACTCAACCAACAGAAAGCTTGTTTACTCAAGGATAATCAAAGAAATTGGTGACTTTAGATTATTGGATAGAGACATTAGAGAAAAGATTTTGACTTGGGGCCTCAAAGATAGAGAACCACTTGTTCAACAAGCCACCATAAAAATGTTTTGTCAACAATGGTTTGAAAACGTTAATAATGATATTATGGAACTTCTTGAAAGACTTCATTTGAGCCATAGTAAAATTGCTGATGTGGCGATAAAATTTTTCTTGGAAAACAGACAAGATTTAATTGCAAAAATCAAGTTTGATGAGGAGTTTTGGACTAAGTTAAATGTGGAGGCTTCGTTTTTAGCCCGGATGTTTTATGCTCATTGCCTTGCCCACAACATGAATGATACAATTGAAAACAACTTTCCAGAAACTACAGAATTTGCAAGCTTGTTGACTAAGTATTTAAGAGTTAGAAAAAGTACTCTTTTAACCCCAGAAAATGACGATAGTGTTGATGAAATAAATTTTGTTATTGAGCAATTGCTTCTTATTTCCAAGGACTACGATTTTGGCGATGAAATTGGTAGAAGAGAAATGTTACAAGCTTTGAGAATGTCTTTTTATGATGACCTTACAGACTCTCAAATCAAAATTGCGTTAGAGGTTCTTATGAAAATCTCCATTAATGAAAAGGATTTTTGCCAAATGGTGAGTGAAATTATTATAGATATAAGAGACGAAGATGAAGAGTTTAATATGGATATGGATATGGATTTGGAAACAGAGTCAGAAGAAGAATTAGAATCGTATAAGGCTAAGATCAACAGAGCAACCCAGTGTTTATCTATCTGTCAACACATGTTAGAATTAACACATGAGCCATTGAGGGATAATATTCCAGTCACATCTTTACTTGATAGTGTTATAAATCCATCAATTAGATCTAAAATTATGCCTATTAGAGAAGGTGGTGTGAAGTGTCTTGGGTTGTGCTGCTTGTTAGATGAAACCTTAGCTACTGAACAACTTGCGTTCTTTGGTATATGTTGTGCTAAAGGAAACGAGGATTTACAAATTACTTGTTTAAAAATTATCTTTGACATTTTGTCAACTCACGGACCCAAAGTTTTGAACGTGGAAGGCTGTGTGGATACTCTCTCGATGCATAAATTATTGTTTAGATCTTTAAGAAAATTTGATCGACCAAGAGTACAAGCCGTCACTGCTGAAGGCCTCTGCAAACTTTATCTTAATGATATTTTTAACGATGAAGAACTTTTTGAAACTCTTATATTGGGTTATTTTAGTGCATCTAATAGCCAAAATGAGGATTTGTTGCAAGCCTTGTCTTTCTGTCTACCGGCATATGCATTCTCTCATCCAAAGCATCAAGAGAAAATCGCAAAAGTTGCATCTGACGCGTTTTCGAGATTATACAATTTACATGAAGAGCTCTTAGAAGCTGAAGAAAATACAGAGACGATGCCAAGTCCGGCTACAATTATCCAACAATTGATTTATTGGACTGATCCTCAAAATCTTGTCAACGTGGATGATAATGTCAAAGACACCTTGAAACACCACTACACTTTTGCATACGATGTGTTAGAATTACTTAGCTCTGACACTGCTTCAAAAGCTTTTAGAAAAGTAGTTGCAACAAACCTTATTAAATTCAATATATCTGAGCAACATTCATATGAGGACCTTAACAATCTATATGATAAAGCATTTGAGGCAAATGATGTTTCGGCAGAATCCTCTGATACACCAACTAGAAATGCTTTGAAAAGATTCCTCGCATATTTAGAAGAAGTTTGCAATATTGCTGAAGAACGTGAAAAAAATATGCCTAAAGAGAAAGAGAACGACGAAGAGTTTGTGTCAGCATTGATTGGTGATAATTCTGATGATACTGCTGGTAAAGAGGAGCAGCTTGAAGCTAACTTTGGTGAAGCTGATGAAAATGATTTGGCTATACCGGATACATCTTTGCGGAAAATCGCTTCCAATCTGTCAGGTGTGGTAAGTAACATGAATTCGGATGATGAGGAAGACCAATTCGAAGAGGAGCCAAGAGGCCAGGAAGGTAAAGATATACTTGAGTTGGATCAGGGCAGTGATGCAGATATGAAGAGTGAGTCTAACAATAATAAGGACGAAGCTGGCGTTGCTCAGGAACCCAAGAACGAAGATTTAGAAGTAGATATGGAGAAGGATAAAGATAGAGTTGATGATGGTAACAATTCTAGCGTTCAGGAACTTGATGATACCGCGAATTTTGAGAGTGCTGATGAATCTACACATGCAAATGAAAGTATTGATAAAGTTAGCACGAAGCAGAAAAAAAAGAGTATGAAATCCAAGAAGCATGATTCCAAAGTTAAAGAAGAAATAGCTGATGGCCTACCAGCGCAGTCAGAGCCTGAAAATGAAAGTCGCGACAGTGATGTTGAGCCAATTGAGTACATTGATAGCGGAGATGAAGAAGATCGTGTGTTCAAGAAACCAACGTTATTACCAAAAAAACAAAGAGCTGCTGCAAATTCCAAGTATGCTAAACGAAATAAACGCAAATCTGACTCAGAGGACAATAATGATGATGACGATTATGATAATGAAATCGCTGAACAAAGTCTTGAGCACAGCATTGAAGAAGATTCCGATAGTTCGAGCGAATCAGAGTTTACTCTTGACAGTGAAGGTGATGTGTCTATGGAATAGGCTCTCAAAGTGCGTCAATTCGCTTTATTTTCTAAACAAAAGCAAAAACAATTTTTGCGTTTATACCCTTTTTATAGTATGAGTTATGTTTTTACAACATGTTAATGTATATTAGTTTAATTTTTCATATACTAAAGTTTGGTGTAGAATGCGTTGTGTACAAGAGAATAAAAAAGGCTCTTTATGCATTTGTAGAAAAAATAAAAAATAAAAAAAAAAAGAGAGAAATTGAAGAGCAGGTGGTCATCATTATGTTCATCGCAAAAAGGAAAAAAAAGAAATAACAAAGTAATAAAAAGTAAATGTAGTCATTACAATAGAAAATTCACGAAATAAATTTTTTAACAAACTTATCGCCTTCTAGCTCCCAAAAGCGCCGGAAAAGCAAGTTCTTGTCATGTTTCAAACTTTCATACACTTTCATTTTTTCTGGATCTTTAAACCGCTGAACAAAGTTCGGATTCTTTAATGGTGAATTTTTGTCCACAAAAATACTCAGAAGTGTTTTCCCATGGCGACCAGTAACTGCTTCATAAGAATCAGCACTCTTTTTCATGTAGCTATTATTTTTAGTATTCCCAGGACTGAAAGTAGAACTGAAACCTGAACCCGAACTGAGACTCTCTGGAAATACAGGCAAGTCAAACCCTAATTTAATCAACTGGCGAGAATATCTTCTAGAAAACTCAACCAATATATCAATGCCTTCAGACCCATGCTTGAGCAACAGCTCAATGCACCAAACGAAAATTGGCCCATTTAATTGCTTTTTGGCAGCATCAGCAATATGCAGAAGTGCGAGAATCTTAAGTCGGTTGGGTATGTACAAGCGAAGGTTCCTGACCTTCTCTTCTGGCTCATTGAAAGGAATCGACATAAAGTTCTTAGCAAACACATCTTCTAGTATCAATCTATCGGCATAGTTTTTAGATACCAATGATGCTTCTAGGTTATATTCCTGCTTTTTTGTGCAAAAAAATTCAGGAACATTTTTTAAATCAATTTCATCGTCATTCTCAAAAATCGAGTTGAGATATATCTGCTTAGCTAGGTGCAAATTGTGGTTCATGGTAATGTATTTGAGGTAAATCATTGATAAGTAGCAGAGTTGGGTTTTGTCTTTGAAATTGATGTAATTGCTTTCATAGCATTGGTACAATCTGATAACAAAGTCCTCTGCCACATTCACATTAATGTTGCGCTGTTCCACCATGTGGTTTAGAAAACTAATATACGAGCTCATAGATAATTTTTTATCATTTTGAGAAATCATATCATATGCTTTGGAAGTAAGTCCTTTTTTAAGCATAAAATTAATAATTAGGTTGAACTCCGCCGGCTGCAAACCAGCATTAGACTGAAAAATATCATTAAGGATTTTTTCCGTAGATTTTTCGTCACCTATACTCAAATAAAATGATAAAAGACTTGTCATAATGGGCCTAGAAAAAGGTTTTATTATATTCTCAATAGCAATTTTGCCCAACTTGATGTCTCTTCTTTTTGCGGCAAATTTAAGTAAGGTAGAGTTCAACTTTTCATTTTTGAAAAGCTCCACAGGAAGCCCCATAATCATCTCCCTAGCGGCTGATTTGAATCTTTCGTTTTTTCTGAATGTGTTGATAAGAAGGGCAATGGTATCTATATCATATGAGGTTAAATCCAATTTGTATTCTCTAATAGTGGCCCATATCGAGTAGGCAGAAGCTATGTTGTTAGTTTCAATATTATACCTTATTAACTCATTTGCATACCTCAAGAATTTTTGAAAATCAAGCACTTTGTATTTGTCAAGCAATTTTACCGTGTCTTTTGTGGCTTTTTTGTCTTGAATGTCTGGGGATTTGTTATGTGTATTATTTTTAATTTCGTGAAACTTCGAATCAAGTTCTTCTTGAAGTTTTTGTTTATTCTTTTCATCAAAATTATCCAAAATAAAACGAAAAATTTTATTGGCCATCGCGGGCGGAGTCGTTGGACTCGAATTGTCAATAATATTGGCGAAGTGTGCATCAAGCGCCTTTTCAAATAAAGTAACAGACTGCTTGTATGAAAGTTTATATTTGAACACAAACATTAATTTTACTATCGCATCAATGTACAATTCGTCGTATAGTGGATGAGGAATTAAAAGCATGTTTATCAAATCCGTAAGCGTTTGAGAAGATATGATGTTGTAAGATGTGGCTGGGTCTGAAATTTGATCCGCATGCTTCAAGCAACTTCTGGCTGCCATTAATAACTTGCCTTCTCCAATCAAGATATGTAAATACAAGTTGGTTACAAATTTTTGAGTTATTTCAGAGCTTGAATGTTCAAGTCTATCCACAATGTTCAAGAAGCTTGCTATCGTTACCGCTTTCTGTCTCTCGTGAGGGTTAGAAGCACCATCCTTGAAGTGTTGATCTAAAGATTCGATGATTTGTTTGCCAAACAAATTGTTTCTTTCAAAATCCTTATTGGCGTTGATTTCTTTCGAGTGTTGTCGCAAATGCTGAGCAAGCAGTTTCAAATCAATATTTTCAAACGAAATTAAGTTCACAACAATGGTCTTGATTGTCTGTAAATCCAAGTTATCAATTGCATCCAGTAATTTCAACAACAAAAGCACTTTGAGCTGATTTGAGTGGCGAAACTTCAATGCCAAGACGGCAATTAGTAGATAGTAACAATCAGTTGACTTACTCTCTCTATTCAAATAGCCAGTATAGTCCTCAAAAAAATTTGTGCCATCCTGATATTCACGAAAGAAAAGGTTGAAAAATTCGCTAGTAGGAAACTGAGCGGCAACAGTATATTTTAAAGTCGCAAGCGTCTTTCGGGCCAATTTGTTGTTCAAATAGAGTCCGTTACTGTCTTTAAAAAGAGACTTTGGTGTAGCGCTTAGTTGAACTTGAGTGTATCCGAATCTTGATTCATGATTGATCAAAAAATACGGCCTTATTTTTTCTAGCCACTGTGTGAGCTCATTGAAAAATGCATCTTTGTTTTGCTGCTTGCCAATATTTTTGAGTGATTGTAAATTCTTTGACATTGAAGCAAAATCAATATTTGTTGCGGTATGGTTGTGTTCTAGATTGTCTGTATCATGCTGTGTAGAAGATGCGGTCTGTTTTGCATTGGATATCAGAGTGAATCGGCGACTATCAGAAGGACGTAACTGCCGCACTCTAGTTACAGATGCACAATGAACCCTCGGTCGTATTATTTGTTTTAAAGGTATTATTCTAAGCATTTTTGCAGTATCGCATGTTAGCTTTTTGTCTCCATTGAACGTTAGTAGTTGCTAATCTCTGTCTAGTCAGCCTCTTTGTTTGCGGTTGCACATTCATCTCAAACTTTTTTTTTCTCGAATTTTTGTTTTTTCGGCCGAATTTTTCCGCAGATGGCCATCGAGAAGGGTAAACGTGATGCATGCATATTGTGGCCAACATAAACGTTTACAATTCGAAATCTACACGAGCAACTTCAATATGCAAACAGTAATACTAGAAATTAGGATCTATATAACTTTGTGCTTCCTGAATATAAACTAATCACTGGTTTTTCTTCAACTCCTCGCGCAACTTTCTATTTTCTTCCAAGACGTCTTTGACAAGTCCTTTCAAGTCATATAGCTCCTTATACAAGCCGTACTGATCCCATTTAATCCCGGTGTCGTTGGCTGCTTCTAGAGGTGGAGCAACAGCACCTACTTTCTCCTTCCATAAATTTTTGTTTGCTTGAAATTCTGGGTCCTCATTTTCAGCAAGGCGCTGCGAACGTAACCCCCTGACCACCCTCTTAGAGACGTTTCTACCTTCTAGTAAATCATCACTATCGTAGCCATCTTCCAAATCCCATTCTTGGTCTGTTTCATTAGAGTCGTCACCAAAGCCATTAATTCTGTTATACTGAACCCTTTTAGCATCCTTGGACTCTTTTATGGCCACATAAATAAGTAACGGCGCATATATTATGAGCATACATTTATCATTGAGGTACTGGTATGTTTTGTACTTCATCCACCAACTGAAGGGAAGCACCAATCCAAAAACTTCAATCAAATTCAATGGTGGAACGAAAACATTCTCATCAGGCGCGCGGACATATCTAAGAGTTTTTTGTGCCACAAGAGCCAAATACTCGTCGTTCGCATTTTCAATAATATTTTCATATGCGGTGTTGTAAAGAGCAACTAAAATATTTAGCAAAATAACCGTAACTGAAAATGAGTAGAAGTAATATAAGAGCTCCCCGTATGGTGACGTAAAGTTGCTAATTGAGTCAATGTCTCCTTCGCCAATGACCGTGGTAAACATGACCCTAAGCAAAAGTTTGGTAATATCGCGCTTACCGTCCGCACTATCTAAACCAAGAAATGCCTGCAAGAACCCAATAATTACAACTATTAACAAGAAAAAGAAAATAACGGATTCCTTGAATAAGACCTTTAGAACCACTAACAAAGCCCCAACAAACCTTTCAGAATCAAGGAACAAAAGCAAGCGAGACCACATCAATGGGGCAGCACAAGAAAGAATTCTAAATGATACCTCATTCAAATGAAATCTATTGGGGCTACCAATGTCTTTGGATAGCGCAGCAATTCTAACGCTAAACCCTGTAATAATAATAGCATACATCGTGTCATTAAACACGTTCCAAAACCCAGTATAGTTGTAACCAATATGATATAACTTAATGAACTCATCAATGACAAAAGATAAAGTGAATAAATAGAATACAGTTTCCCAGAAATCCAAGTATGAGTCGTACTGTAAAGAATTAACAATAACAGAATATATTACCAAGTAAATTACTGAAATGAAAATCTGAACCATGTTTTGATATTTTGGTGTTTTTATTCTATCTGCGTCATAATGATTCCAGACTCCTGGTTTACTAATACCCGTATAGAGTTCATATTTTGTTGGATCTTTGTCTGATTGTACAATCCACCCTCTCCATATCCACTTGACACATTTCTGGTATCCACTAGAACCGATAACTATAGTGGAGTGTAGGTCTACTGAGAGCTCTAGTGCGCTAGCTGGATCCGAATCCTTATCATTCAAGTTGATGGTGTATCGGCGACAAAGCATCTCAATGAACAAATAATGCTCATCTTCCTCTTCCTCAATAATTATTTTAGCTATCTGTTGAGCAGCAATGTTTCTTGAAGTGTAAAGGTCACTATCTTGGAGCTCAGAAAGCGCCATGCGCTGATACCAATGGGATACTTTCAAAAGACAAAAGATCAAAACTGCGCGGTATTTTCTGGAACTGGTGTTGATCTTACCATTTCCCTTGCCACCAGCAGCCTCACGCGCTAGCTGGACCACCTTGGAGGTCAATATCTCGGAAAAGGGACTGGTTAACAAGTCCTCGTTGAACTGGATAGGCACTACCTGATCGATCAAGTATTTGAGGTTTAAGGCAATACGTAATACCTGTCTAGGCGTCGGCGAAGAATTGATACCAATGTCGCTGTCTTCATCAATGGGCAAAAGCTGCTCCTGCTCCTCTAATATAGGCATTTTATGTTTTATATTCGTATGGGATGCTAAAGTAAATGGTGTAGTTTCACTGAAGTTGTTTATTTAAAGTTATTTGAAGCTCATAGTGTTCGCGTCTCGTGGCTGAAATTGCCATACTACATGCTGAAACACAATATTCAGGGGAATATCCCTTCTTCACAGATCCATGGTGCTGGTGTAATCCAGTGGTTTGGTCTCTTTCAAACTTTAAAAAAACAATATCTATTTTCCATTCTCGATATTGATATGTCTGCACAAGTCAATTCTAAATATAAAAAGTGTAGCCATACATATATTGCTTGTAGCAACTGCAGATTTCTCTCATGATACACATGTTACAAAATGACCATGTACAAGACTCATAGCATAATTCAGAACGGTAGAATACTAGTCGTGACATATGAGTGCTAATGTTACTTTGATTGTCTATTCAAAGAAATATACTAGTCAAAGATTAATGGACAATTATAATTTAAAATGTAAATTAGTTGTTTAAAGCTTTATTGGGAATATCTCACTTCATATGATTGTCACCAAATTGATTGGTTACAATCTATTAATAAAGCACAGTTTCTTTACAAAGCCGAACAGGTACAACTGATAGATTAACTTCCTAATTTTTGGGTGAGTTTTTGAGAAGAATTTTGAATATAAGAAATTTTGAAAAAAGAAGATAATAATGCTCAAGAAAACAAAGTACATACAACACAAAAAAGACAAGAGAAAAAGTGAAGAGGCATATTACAAACACTTGCGTTCTGGCTGCTAAAGCATGAATGTTACCTTACAGCCTTTTTCTATGAAATTTTCAAATATTGGCAATATGTAGTAGTGCCAACTTTCACTGGCAGACGTACCACCGCCATAGACTACTTATCAACTTTCTATAAAGTCACAAAGTTAAGTAAGATTGTTAATATATTAAAGCAATTTGACCTGTTTTTCCTTTTTTTGAAGGGTTGCCTGCTTACTTTATCATATCTCTTAATCATGCTTGCTCAAGGTCATCTTAATGAAAATCATTCTTTAGCGGCTGACGCTGACAACGTAAATTTGCAGTAAGAGAGCTGTTTTAAAATATTGACAAATTTAAACTTGTAGACAACAAAGATCACAAGTGTCCTTGCGGTACTGCGTTCTGTACTAAAAAAAAAGAAAAAAAAACTCTTTTAGCTTTGAAATATCTCTAATCAACTTGATAATGAATGAGAAATTAACTATTTCTTGGGACAAACAAGAAGAGTTTACCAATAATTTGACAAAGGACTATTTGTATAAACTCAAAGCAGCAATAAAAAAAAAGAAATTTTTGCTACATGCCTAGTAAAGAAATATTTCGCATAACTTTAGCTATTTCTCCTAATGCAGAATTTTCAACAGTTACCATTTCAGGCATTCAATAAATCGGTTTATAAAAAGTATTGTTCTACAATATGTTTGATCTTTTGGTTATTTAAGCATAGTGAGTCAATAAAAAATTATCCTAAACTCTTGGATATTCAAGGTATAGTTGTTACTAATTTAAGGCAGCTATTTGTCTGGATTTTGAAAATTGATAATATTCTCAATATGACTAAAACACCAAATGACGAAACTACCATGAAAATGACTGTTATCAGCTTATGTAAAATACACTGTACCGGCGTGGCCCACTGTGACCTAAAACGGGATAATATACTTTTGGGATTCATAGGAAGACGTGGATTCCGAAAAAGAGAAGTTATTTTCATTGACATTAGAGTTAATGTTCTTTAGTCAAAAGAAGACAGTAGAAACAAATATTTTTACAAAAATTATGTCTGTGATGGTGAACTTTCCCCTCATTTATCAGATACAGTAATTGAAACAGATGCTCTTGTTTTTAGCCAAATTTTTTGTGCATTTAAGTATATCAATCGTTTCAGCTGATTTTAGCAAATTGTTTTTCAAGGTTCAAAGTCTGCTTCAAGGTATAATACCATTAAAGTAAGCAAAATATGAGAATTACCAAACTAAAAGATGAACCTACAGGCAAACGTAAAGTTAAATCGTAATACGTAAAAACAATTAGAAAAACAAGAACTAAAAATCTATTTCTTAGTTACAACACAAAAAACAAAAAAGTGATAAAATTTCACCCTCGCTAGACCTGCTTTGCAAGAAAGTAAATATTGTATAAAATGGAAAACAAATCAGCGAGCGTATCTTCTAATAGTTTCTAAGCATGGCTAAAGCATCATTAACAACATCTGGAACAAACACAAATATATTTGCTCATGTTTCAAACTGTTGAACACTTAGCACCAATAAAGCAAAAATTCGCATTCGGATTAGGTAAGTTGACTAACTTCACTATTATCACTGCTGTCCGAGCTACCATTAGAAAGAGCATAATCGCTTTGTTGACTATTAGAATTGATATCCGTTCCGCTTGGAGAAACCACGGTAGTCTGTTTTACTTGGCTCGTAGCCTCTGGCTGAACAGTCTGCGAGTCAGCAGTAGCTAATAAACTAGATTCTTCTGCACCAGAAACTGCAGCAACCCGGGGAATTCTAGTCTCTTCAATACCGCCGGCGCCAGCAGCGGTGGTAGCGACAGCCTCAGTATTTGCAATTTGGGATGCAGTTGCTCCTGTTGCAATATTAGTTGGTTCCGAAATAGTGCCACCTTGAGCTTTACAGGCGGAACTAGCACTAGCAATCAATGCTGTGGATACGCCCTCAACATTTTGCATACCAGCGGCTTCACATGGGTCCATTGAAGTTTGTACCATTTGTGTGCTCAGTCCTGTACTGACGGAGCCATCAGAATCGGTCTCAAAATATGGAACGATAGCTGGAATCATCATTAATGGCATAGCGAATCCACCGGCAACGTTGGCATACTTCTGAAGCTTGTCCATCTTGCCTTCTGTTTGCACAGGGATATTGTTATTGGCGTTGTTATTATTATTATTATTGTTGTTGTTGTTTTCTTGTTTGGTATCTGCCCCAGCTACGGCTGCTTGAGTGGCAGCGGGAGCAGTAGTGGCAGCAGCAGCTGTTGCATGGACCACAGTTGGATGAGCGGCTGTTTGTTGAACAGTTGGATGAGCTACTGTTGCTTTGGCAGTGTGTTTATTTTTTCCAAAACTGCCCAATTTTGTCAAATATTTACCAATATTGAGTTTCGGTAGCTTAGCAAACCCTCTTTTATCTAAATGGTCTTCAGCTATTTGAAGTTTGTAATCCTTGACGCCATTAATGGCGTATGATTGAACATTAAAGACTTGGGAAAGCACTAACAAAGCTAATACTAGGTTATTTAACATTGTGATATTGCGTGGTATAAAGCTGTGTTTTTTTTTTCTATAAATGAAAGGATTCTAATTGTTAAAATGGATATACAGGAAAATTACAAAGGCAAGGTATTTTGAGATACACCGGATTGCCATGGCTATTTAACCATAATATCTTATGTTAAAAAGAAAACAGTAATTTAACAACACAAAACAAAGAAAGAATGCCCAGAAATCAATAATATTCACCTGTGGTTAACATTCTCTGGATTTCGAGCTTTTAAGATGTTATTGCAGAGTGGAAATAATAATAAGATACAAATCCCATTAGCGGTGCTATCCTATAAGCCCAACGTATTTTTATACTACATGCCGTAAACACCGTATTGCAGCAAACGGGGTTATTCACTTGGCAGTCTAAAGAAATTTTTGGTACACAATTTCCGGCTTGCATTCAAGAAGGTAAAACAATGTAAAAAATTTTTATCTTTTGTTTCTAATTCAGTTTTTCGTGAGGAAACTATCTCTGGCATGGCATTACATACCGTACCAGGCGACAGTAAGTAAAACCATACGATGCAGACCCATACAAACATCACAAGCGGCACTGCGGGGCGGGGGCATCGCCCTAGGAGAAACTTGCCCCGGAGAACCCTGAGTTGATAACAATTGCAAAACTATTTTGATTTTATCTCACAGAAATTGTATTTCAAAAGCTTGACTTTATGGATCAAGTTGGGAAACAAAAGGAATTTCTCTTACAGTTAGTGTATCGCAAATTTGCGACACATCTGTGTTACCGGAGATCAGTACTGCAGAATATTATCTTTGGCATGCATAAAGAAAAACTAAACAAAGCGAAATATCAACAGTTAAAAATTGATGAACAATCAATGCCTGTGAAATAATACTTTATCATTAAGCTTAATAAATCGCAAGGTAATTGACCAAAAATACTGCTTAAGTTTTTTTTTCTTTTTTTTTTCTTTTCTTTTTTTATGTTATGAGCGTATCATTTATCCTTGGGTGCTTTTCTTTTACCGCTGGCGCCCTATACGTAAACTTCATAAAGGTCTTTTCTAACCCAAGTTTGACAAAAATGTAAACTATACAAAAGAAAACATATCAACGATCTCTATGCCTTTCAGCGTGTTTTCGTTTTATGGCTTTGTCTGAAATAAATACGCAATAAACAGAGAAAAAAAAATATCCTAAAGGCATTCGGGCCCAAAAGGCATCTTTCTGCTTTACCCCAACGTGCCACCGGTTAGTATTGTGCTAAGCAGATTTGCCATCACTATCTAACTCAATCCGGTCAAGGAACTGTGCTACTTTATTTGAGCCACTTCCCATTTTTTCTTCTGTTTCTTCCTATATCTTAATAACTGAGCCTGAGTCTAGGTTAAATAACCACAACTCACTACTTACAACTTTAAGTTCTGTAAGCGTGGATCTTTTATTGGTTATCATGTTTTGCTATTTTATTTCTTACCAGAAGCTTGAACTCCCCAACTTTATTTATATCTTGTTCCTTATCAACTTTTCTCAGCAGTGAAAGGATTTGCTCATCAGCGTATGGCAACGATATATTTGCGTGAATCCATTAGTGTGTTTTTGCCGTACACATTTTTCACTAGTTCAAGTACTGGCTCCAATAATAGCACCCGGCTAACTCGTACAAACATTCAGTCATTTCTAAATTCTCTGGCAGATTAGCCGGCTACCTTGTCTTTTCTCTATAAATCCTCAAGAATGAAAGCTGGTGTTTCTGTCTCCATGCCGCAAGGCAACGCATGCCACGACATGTCATTCCCATGCCATGTGCCACACCATTTCGCTTATACCTTGCCGTAGACTGGAAAAGTTTTTTTTATGTCTACCTGACATATTAGGTGTGGAATATATAAGCCAATAAACGCCCCTTATGCTTGCATAGCGAGCACACAATGGGATATTGGAAAAGCATACAAAACTCTATAAAAAAGAAACGCACAAAATCAATTCTCATTGATTAATTTCAAAATGTTGTTCAAAGAAAGCTTGCTTTTAGCAATCTTGGCTACGTTAATTTCAATCGCACATGGGGCGCCAGTAGTCAAGCTCAATTTTGGTGTCGTTGAGAAAAACAGTACCGTTTATAGTAACAATAAGCCGTTGGATCTTACCACCGTTGATGTTTTTAATAAATCTGATACCCAAAATTCTGGGAAGCAAGAGCATGAATATAAATACAAATACAAACCTGTGGACTTTACTACAGTTCCAAGAAACGCTGAGAAGAGAAGTGAGGATAGTGCAGTAACCCAAAGAGAAGACCCTGAGGGCAATTATATAACGCAAAGGGTTAATCCTGATGCTGACGCTGATGTTGATGCTGACGATAGTGTTGAAGAGTTGGGTGTTTACTTTGACAAAAGAGAAGGGTTGGTGAAGTACAAGCCAGTTGATTTTACCACGGTCAATGGTAAAGGTAACAATAACAAGGCAAAAAACAGTACTTCTGCTGAATACGAGTTTAAGCCGGTAGATTTTACTACAGTTGTCAACCAGAAAAATGTTAAGGGAAATGATAGTGAAGAAAAAGGCGTTTCTGAAGCTTTGAAGCATGGCAAGTTCAAGCCGGTGGACTTTACTATAGTCAATAAGACCCCCGTTACTGAGAATGCAACTGTGCATAACAATGACTTCAAGCCAGTGGATTTTACCACAGAAGTGCTCGAGCCTGCCAGAGCTAGCAAACGAGACCTTTCGCATGCGAGGCAAAGTTTGAGTAACAGCACAACCACAGCCAACACTATCAACAACGCCGAAGGAAAACAGAATCAGAAGTATCTCAACGTCCCATTGAAACATCGTGATG
>JXWR01003111.1_pt1 | contig 19200 bp, 15 predicted proteins | sample 315541 | NCBI WGS metagenome assembly JXWR01 (sample SAMN03273951, study PRJNA271842) | soil metagenome | isolation source: rice field ambient CO2 | place: India: CRRI Experimental farm Cuttack,Odisha-753006 | collected 2013-12-17
GGTTGAACAGGAAAAACAACAACGCTTTCCTTTTATGGCACTGCTCAATCCGAATACCAGCTACTATACCCTTTTCAAAATACTAGCTTTTTCCCTTTTGCCTCCCCCTCACGGGTAAGATATTTTATATTCCCTGGACTAGTACGCGTACGCTATTTATATTCCTTGCGCAAGAGCTATTCCTATCCTTTCAGCCAAAGCTTCCTGTCGGAAAACAGGTACGATTCACTAGAATACCCTACTCAATTAACCAACAAAGAGAGAAAAGAAGGTATTTGTGAAAAGAGAAAAGAAGTAGTTGTGTTGGCAGTAGATGGGTTAATGGAACAATTCAAACTTGAAAGAGAATTCTCTCTAGAGAGGGATTCTGAGGTAAAGTAGCTAAAATAAGGAAAGCAAGGTGTAAAGCGGTAAGGCATTACGCTGTGGTCAATCTTCAGATATAGAGTAGGTACCGAACCGGAGTCAGAGTGAACTGCGGTATTTCATTCAGTCAGCTTGGCTTTTCTATAGTTGGCCTTTTTGTCTACCTTCTTGAGTCAATGTCACATTGGTCCATTCCGGTCTTCAGTAAGTCAGTGTTCACCAAGCAAGCTGGAGCACCTTTCACTCTCGGGCATAAAGGCTTTTATCCAATTCATTCACAGGAAGGGTAGAAGGAGCTTCAAAGCTTTTAGCCGCCGTTGGAGCTCTTTCTTTTGGCCCTACGAATGAAATAAGCGTGAAATAGCCGTAAGCGGTGGTGGTGAGGAAGTCAGTCAGGTTAGAATAGAACTAGCCGACGCTTTGCTTTTTCAAAGATAGGATCCCGTATGCTTTTGGGAAGGTATGCCACACCCCGTCTCCACAGGCAAAAGTAAAGCCGGCAATGGGTATTTTTAGGTCTCTGCCGTAAGGAATTGGATGTCAAGACGACGATAGAGATTTGAGCTGTAAACACAAGAAGTAAATGCCAAATTGGGAGTTGGGGTTCCTTAACTTAAGTTGACGGTGGAACCCCTTTGAACACCCCGCCTAAATGGGAAGGAAGCTCTAGAAAAGGAGCTCGCAGTTCCTCAATAATAGACTCGCACCTGGGAGAAGGGGATCAAATATATAAGGTTGAATGAATGGAAAAAAAAGAAGAATAAGTTTGAACCCGAGTGAGTATGGACCATACGCTCATCTTTCTTCTCAATCTACACCTCGTTCCGCGAGAGCCCTATCCTCGTTTCGAAATAAAGGACCGTAGTGAGGATCGATCCCGGATAAGTGAGTCAGTGTAGGGACAGAGGCTGATGATTCTAAAGGTGATTTAAAACTAGAAGATGACTTTATTTGAAAACGGAATCCAAATATCAACAAAAAGATGAATGGAAAGTCTTGTCGATATGAATTGATCTTCAACCCAATGACAATGCTTCGATTTCGATCTTGACTTCTTTCTTGGATGCCTGAAGTTTGTGTTCGCATTTCATCAAAGGAAAAGTGGGCTGTACCTACATGAAGGTAAGAGTTGCTCGTGTAAAAGCAATATCTTCTATTTGACTTATCTAGCCGTGTCTTGTCTTGCACATACTCGGCTCGGTGAATGGTTCATCTTCGATTGGCATGGAGCAAGAAAACGGATTGAAGCAGAGCCAGCACACCTCAGTGAATATCATTATTTAGGACAAGCACGAAGAGGAAGAGCTTTGTCCTTCGGCCTTGAATCAGCATAAAGCCCCTCGCCGAGCCACTTCTTTGACATTACGTCATGATGAATAGGGTTCGACTCATTCATGTCTCCACACCCAGGTTGTGCCGCAGCCCCCTAGATTGAAATATGACAACAAACATTTGCTATGGGCGGGGGGTCCGCTTCGGTAAAAGCTGCCCAGCCTGCCACGCTTTGGAAGAGCTTCGGAACAGTTTTTCCCTAGTTAGGTAACCCGGTTTTGACACCATGGCCCCTATGAATTATCAAGCTGCAGCTTCGCTACCAGGTTGTTTACAAAATGAAAGAAGAAAATACGAAAGAAAAGCGTCCATTGTCTAATGGATAGGACAGAGGTCTTCTAAACCTTTGGTATAGGTTCAAATCCTATTGGACGCAATCTTATTTCTATCTATTCTTTAAATAACTATACTAAAAACTAAGAAAACTTTTTTGCATGATTCAAATGAAAAATCTTTCTCAACGATTTCTCCTCTACTAACAAGAGTAGACATGCAAAATTGTTGTTTGTTCCTGAAGGGAAAACCGTTCGAGCTGTTCCTGAATAGCTTCCTTCAAAAGGATTTCCGCTTCCTCGGTGAATGTCTTGCTAGAAGATAGAATTTCTTGGAATTGAGGTTTGGTATCTTTTAGGTGTTTACGTAACTCATCCAGAAATTTCTTTACCTGTCCAATTTCTAAGGAATCAAGATATCCTCTCGTTCCGGTATAAATAGTAGCTATCTGCTCTTCCACTGGGAGAGGGTTTGATTGGGATTGTTTAAGCAATTCTCGTAATCGTCGACCCCTTGCCAATTGATTCTGACTTGTTTTATCGAGAGCAGAGGCGAATTGTGCAAAGGCTTGTAACTCTGCGAATTGAGCTAATTCCAATTTAGATTTGCCAGCTACTTGTTTCATGGCTTTAATTTGAGCCGCGGATCCTACTCTGGAAACAGAAATACCCACATTAATAGCAGGTCGAATTCCGGCATTGAATAGATCTGCGGATAAGAATATTTGCCCATCTGTAATGGAGATTACATTAGTAGGAATATAGGCGGAAACGTCTCCAGATTGAGTCTCAACTATTGGTAAAGCGGTCATACTTTCTTCCCCTAAAAGAGAATTAAATTTAGCGGCTCTTTCTAAAAGGCGTGAATGCAAATAAAAAACATCCCCTGGGTAAGCTTCGCAGCCGGGGGGTCTTCTTAATAGAAGGGACATTTGGCGATAAGCTTGTGCCTGTTTGGAGAGATCATCATAAATTATTAAAGTATGCCGGTACATAAAATACTCAGCCAGGGCCGTATAAGGAGCGAGGTATTGTAATGTAGCAGGGGAATCCGCCATTTCAGCTACTACAATAGTGTATTCCATGGCCCCCTCTTTTTCTTCTTGTTCCCAATTCACTACTAAGCAAGTTCGAACGAATTGCATATATATTATCTCTCATATCAGATGTGAGTCACCGCCTAAACTACACTGACTTATCGAGGTTCAAACTGTCTCGCGGGTAAAGCAATAAACTCTCTCTTCGAGCTCAGTCACAATTCATTCAATCTGTGGCAGTAGTCGTAGATAGCGTAGCCCGGGATGTTAGCCATCTACCTATAGTGTGAGAGTACTTTTCTTCGAAACTCTATAAGTGTAAGAAAAGAGTGCATGTACTTTTAGTGGACTTGACTTTTTCTATAGTGTGAGAGTACTTTCTGTTCAATCCAGTCGCTCCAGATCTGCCCGAGACATGCGCCTAAGGAGAAATTGTGGTACGTAGGTTATGTGTCTGTCTTATGTCGTCCTAGTGATTTATCATCGGAATAGCTCAGTTCGAGAGAGGGGGTGGAATTTTAAATTCGAATTGGAAGGTTTGACAGCCAAGGAGCGGCAAATAAGTAAATATCTTCGACATAGCTGAAGAGAAAAGTAATAATAATATCTTTCTTATTTCTTTCCCATGACGACTAGGAACGGGCAAATCAAGAATTTCACTTCGAATTCCGGACCTCAACATCCTGCTGCTCATGGTGTTTCACGATCAGTATTGAAAATGAAAGCTGAAGAAGTTATCGAAACTCGGAACCACATGTTCAATCTTTTTTTAGCGGTTTCCCCAGAGATCTTTATCATTAACGCAACCTTCATTTTGCTCATTCATGGAGTTGTATTTAGTACCTCTAAGAAAGATGATTATCCACCGTTAGTTAGTAATGTGGGTTGGCTTGGATTACTTAGTGTTGCGCGCCTAGGAGGGCAGCGCGCTTGGGGTGCGGAGGAGCTATTATCGCCCAGCTCCCTAACCTAATGCGGCCGGACCGCAGGGAACCTTAGCATGGGGGGACGTCCTAATCCTTTTGCCGCCGCAAGGCTGGCTAATCGTACGCAGCAGGAGCAAGGGAACTCCCCTGGTTCAGGAAGGCACATGAGTCCGAACGCTATTATGAATGTGCGACCGACACTACACTACGTAGGTACCTGTGCATGCAGGTGAGGCGTCGGTCGGTCCTAAAAACGGCGGCAGCTAGCGAGGAGTTAACGACCGGACGTGCTGCAACCTAGGGATCACCAGGCAGCTCTTTCGCTCTATAGGGATATCGGGGGGGCATAGCACAATTCTTCTTGGAGGAGGGTTGGTTTGCCCAGGTGACTGATCCTGCCATAATATACTCCCGCCAATTCTATTGCACCGGCAACCGAAGTCGAACATACATACGACGATCTTCATGCGTGAAGGGACGGGAGGAAAGAAAGGGCGGTAGATGATAATGCGAAAGGGCGCCGCGTCTGGGCGGGCGGGCTGAATGGATAAGCGAAAGATGCCATGGAGTGGGGAATATCCCGAGTCTAAAGTTAGACAACTAAATGCACTTCAAGGTGCAGCCGAGGAACTGGGGGACCTTCTCGAGTACAGGATAGGCAATTGAGAGATAGAGTTAGCCTATTCGTTAGGGGGAATCAATGCTCCGGACCGAATAGTTACCTCCTTTTCTTTCTCTGGCGCATATTAGCTTAGCAGCGCTCAAAAGGCCCTGGTTGGTTCCTCTCTTAGGCCACACTTTCCTTACCTTACTCCCGCAACACTCCCACTCCAAGCTACGCCTGCTGAGCAAGATGCATTGCGATTTCCTCTTCTGTGGACGCACCTTCGCCTCACTATGACCCGGGACGGGAAGAGAAAGACTTTTATTTTTCCGGTGATAGTAAAGCCAAAGACCCCAAGACAAGGTACAACTGTTGGGAAGGGGACATGATCAATAGAACCTGGCTGGATCCGGGCTGGGATAGTGGCGCCCATTCCTAACCAGTTCTGAAAAGGTTCGCTCATGCTGGAGGTACTAACCACTTAGTGATCGGTCCGCTAGTTCACGCAAATCCGAAGAAGTTATCACGGACGAGCCACATGCAGGGAAACTTGCACGTGTGGTTCTGGCCGGGCTTTCCTTCGGTATCTAATAACCTTGCTTCTGCTCGCCGCTGGCGCACCTCTCCTAACTATTGCCCATTTATTCTGGAATAATTTTTTTAGGAGGGACAATTTTACATATTTCTGCCAAATCCTTCTATTATTAAGTACGGCTGGTACCATTTCGATGTGTTTCGATTCTTTCGAAAAAGAGAGGTTTGATGCTTCTGAATTCATTGTATTAATTCCACTTCCTACTCGCAGTATGCTCTTAATGATCCCGGCTCATGATTTAATTGCCATGTATTTAGCTATTGAGCTTCAAAGTTTATGTTTTTATGTGATCGCAGCATCAAAAAGAAAGTCTGAATTTTCCACGGAAGCCGGCTCAAAATATTTGATCTTAGGTGCATTTCCCTCTGGAATATTATTGTTCGGGTGCGACCGGACTACTACCGATCAATTTTTTTAAACTTCTTTATAGACTTGTAGAGACCCTCTATGTAGTTGTAATTCTAGGGCAATCGATCTACTTTCCCCATAGCCCTAAGGCTGTGTCTCGATCTCCTACGCGCGAAAGATAAGATACGGGGGACGGGGTCCTATGGTATGGGTCTTCGACCCTTGGTCTAATTCCACGACGGAGAGTCGGCGTGGCGTAAAGTGAAGATTGGGGGGAATAGAGCTCAATCCCCGTCTGGGGTATTCCGAAGGTGTAACCTAGGCAACGAAAAAGGGGCCCGATACTTCAACTAAAGGAGCGACCTGTTGGTTCACCAAACCCCGACCCAGTGTCACACGTTCTCCAGGTCCGAAGGGATCCAGTGCCCAACTACCGACTCCTCCCGGAATTGCGTTATCGGAGCCGAGCCAGGAATAGCCGTTAGTGGACACCTACCACTTTTCACCGGTTAGAGAGGCCCTCTTTAATACATTAAGAAAATATGTTCACAGGGGCCAGAAAGACTCGGTCATAGGAACTTAGACCACCTACGCGCTGGTAAACGAAAACCACCTCGACCGGATCTACCGAACGAAGAAGGCCGCCCCGTCGAAAGAATTAACACGCCAAAAGGGCCACCAGCTTTCCCCCAAAAAAGGGGAGATCCGCAGCTTACTGCTCACGGAAACATCCGACCTTATGGTCAAGTCGTCCGCCTATCTTTCTGATCTCATTCGTTTGTAGATCGCATAAAAAGTTCTTCGTTTTTCCTGGCCAAGGCCAGTTGGGATCAGTCTCTCTAATCCAAGGAGAGCAGAAGTACACATAATTGTGTCCAAAAGTGATCATGTTATTGTCTCTCCAAGAGTATATCTAAACTCGTCGGAAAATACATTCTAGGAGTAGGAGGCTCGTCCCCAAACGATCTCTTACTACTTTTTTGTGCTTATTCTTTCTCGTTGGAGTTGCCGCAACAACTTTTTCAGGGTCCTCATCTGCCTCTCCACTATGGAGATGGGTGCTGTCTGCTGTAGAAGTCGAAATAATCTTCTTCTTTTTCACTTTAGCCAATATGAGTTTACCCGGCACTAGCAGCTTTATTGGGGAATTTCTAATCTTAGTAGGAGCTTTCCAAAGAAATGGAAAAGTAAGGAATTTTCCTTACCATTACTTCCGTGAATGTGAGGACTTTGTCACTTTCCTTCATTTTTTTCTTTATACAAGTGGTGTTGCACTTTCTGCTGGCGAACTCTTATTTTTGGATCAAAATCTTCCGCCCGTGGACGAAGCTCCACCGAGTAGAGAGATTTTGGATCTAGATTTGAACGCCCCGCTCCCTGACCCGGAGCCGGAGGTAGAGATTGTCCCCGGGGACGACCAACATGTCCCACCCATACAGGAGGACAATCCCATCACGTTCCACTTACAAAATGATGAACAGAGGGAGTCATTGGAGCAAATGCTGCATTCCGTCAAAGAAAGATGTATAATGAAATTAAGAAATGAGCTGATCGTAAATAAGAGAAGTAGAAAATGGGGATCAACAAAATTCTGAAATAGGCCTTACCCACCGCCCTATTTCCTTTCCAACTCTTCACAGAGCAGTAGATTCGGGTGCATCATCACATGTTACTGGTATGTTGGATGACGATCGGAATTCAAAGAAGAAAGAAGAAGGGCCCGACAAGATATAATATAATACGCATCCAGCTTTTGCTGAATATAGTGAGTGTTAAGCAAAGTACAGTACGCCTTTAGTTCTGATTTCTCCCAGTTTAGTTCCTTTTTAGTTTAGTTAAGCCATTTAGTTACGTGAAGTCGGCCCTCGAGTCTTAGTAGAGTAGCCTAAAGCAGTGGAAACTTGCCATGCATTCTACTCAATAGGGAAGTGAAGTTATAGAAGTCTTTCTTCCTCTTCTGGTGAAGCTAGCTACTGTCGTTTCTATTGGTTTCTCAAGAGGCTCAAGGTCTTGCTCTACCTAATCCGATCTAGTTCCGGTCTGTAATGATGGATAGGAAGGGTTGAGAGAACTACGTATCTCGCCTAGCATTTGTGTGTGCGCACCTGCTTTTGGGCGGTTAGCGAAACGAAAGTAAAGACAGCTATGTGTGATGAAGTAAGCCCTACGATGCTCGGTTAAGCAAAGACTGCTGTTATCTCATACAAAACAAGGACTCGGGAGAAGAACTAGTTATCCCCAGAGGGGGAACTATGATTCTCTCAGATGTGTCTATCGATATAGATCAAGTTGAGTGTTCAGCGAAGTATGCTAGCCATTGGCCTTACGTTCAGGATACTCCTTCCTGTCCTTGCGATGTTTGGTTAAGTGTTATCAATCAGCTTTCCTCTTCTTCCAGCATTCTTCTAAGGTTTGCCTCTAACGATGGTTGAATAGCTCCTGTTGTTTTTATTCCATTGAATCGATTTCATGCACTTCCCTCAAGCCGAAACCGGAACGGGAAACTTGTCTTGTATAGTAGGCAGCGGATCTCTTCTGTTCAGTTCTTTCCCTGCTACGCTACTTTGTGATGTATCCTGCCTGCCATCACTTCCTATCGTCAAGTAAGCTGATTGAGTGATTCCAGGTGGTAGTCATCCTTGTAATACCTCATGAAGAAGCAAGGCTGCGCTCTGCGCATATTGTTCTTCAGATCGATTGTGTCACAAGAAATAGCTCAGTTAGAGCCCTAATTGTTTTCTCTTTCTATACGAGAAACGAGAATTATCATTTCAATTGGGCGGTCCATTTTCCGATCCTTCAGATAGTGATAGTGCTATGTTCAGTTATGGGCGACCTAAACCTAATGCTTATCTATAGCACTATTCCTCAATCCACCCGAAGTTAGAGCTAGGCTCATCGGGCTCGCTTCTCAATACAATGCCTTTACCACTGATTGTTAATAGAGGCTTCTCAGAAGAAGAACAACAAAAAGTTGTTTCGAAAAATTCAAGTACCGGCCACACTTCAGTATCCATAGATATAGATAGGGCGGAGGCCTTACTACACGAGCTCGTAAGTCAAGCACGGAACGAGCCTTGTCTACGAAGCTTCGCTTCATCATCTTGCTTGCTTCTGGCGAAGCTTAACGCACTATAACATAGGCATGCATGATGGTATGGTAGGGTCCAAAGATACTTTTAAGGCCGACCACTACATAGGAGCGATAGGAAGCCAAGCCGTCAAAAGGAAAGGCGAGCAGCCCTGGCTTTGATGACATCCCGACCTGTAGAAAAAGGATCAAGCAGAAGGAAGATCTGCTAAAGATTTTGATGCCCTTGCAAAACAGAGTCCTAAAAAAGGAAGTGGGTTGGGCTCTTATCTTAAGTGGGATGTTCGGCCATTGGTTTCAGCACTGACCGTAAGTCTGAATCTGATGAAACTTAAGTGCCTTTTACTTTGGTTCGAAAGATGACCGTCCCATTAGCCAGCCTCATCCACAGCTTCGCTAGATTTCTTTGATCTCGTGCATTTGCAACGCGGTGCTCGTAATTTCCCCAAGAGGTTGCTATGGCTTGGAGGTCTAACGGACTTTCGTCCTTCGACGCCTATAGGCGGCTTCGCTATCGCTCATGACTTGGTATAGAAATCTCTCCGTGTAGTGTAGTGGTCGGCCTTCCCATCTCCAAGTCATGGGAGTGAAATTCATTCCATTCCGTATAAGTAAGTTGATATGATAGGCTTTTCGGCACATCCTATGAAAGGCTCTCACCTAGCAGGCCTCTTTGACCCAGTGCTGGTACATTCTACAGTGGGAACCACCAGCCCCAATTGCTTATCCATTCAGTATTGGGTGCCATACTAGGAGTTATTATCATATAGTGAAGCGAGAAAACGACATATGCGACCGGTTTTGCTTTTAAGAAGAGCCCAGTGTTGAAGTAAACCACGAATCAAAGCCTAGGCTAGCCTATCAGTAAAGAGCTTCCTTCTAGGAAAGGTTTCATGAGATGTTGATGTGCTACCTTCTAGCCTACACCAATGTCTTAAGTTTCCTCATAATAATGACATCGTTGTTGTTTTGGCCGAACCGGAAACGGTGGTACCACCATAAGTAGGTTCTTTCGGTATTGACCAACAAGTCCCTCTCATTGAGATTAATACCAGCTTGGTGAAACCGGAATTTCCTAATCAAGAAAATCTGCTTGAAAATTTGCACAAGGAACAAGGTTTAGGAAAAACAAACCAAGGCCGGTTAGAGCTAGTGGTCTTAACCAAAAACAAAGGGACTGGGTTATTAATCTTCCAAAATAAATACTAGCTAGGGTTTCCAATTTTGCTCCCAATGTATCCATAAATGAGACATTTGTTCAAGGCCTTCCGGGAATGTAATTACGAATAAATGGTCTATTTCAAAATGATCTTGAGGGGATCAATGTGATAGATAGGGTACTCGCAAACACTCCACCTAGCCAAAGTAATGCCTCGTCTACCTCTAGAACAAACCTACCATCAACAGGCGACAATCCGATAGGCAACAGAGAGAAAGTGGAAGAATTGCTTATTTTCTAACTAGGGGCCTTCTACATGCTATTATTATACCTCGCATCCCATGAGCGACTTGGACCGAACCGGGGATTTTATGTTCCTACACGGCCCGAGAATCCAATGTTTCGAGAGTTGCAATCCGACATTACAAGAATTGGGACCAACGAACTAAGGAGAATAAACAATGAAATCACACCGGCAAATCGGTATGATGGAAAAAGTTTCCCTATAAAACACATCGAGACCTACTGTAAGCAATGTGCGCCTATGAGGTATGATGATTTCACTTTCATTCTTTTTTTCCAAGCTACCCTTACAGGCACTGCACTCAAATCAACAATTAAGGGATTCAAAGGGAAAGAGTTTTGACCAATCAGCTCTATTTTTTTTATCAGCTTCCCTTTCAATAGAACTGTAAGTAAAGTACTCTTGAAAGCGGGCAAATGCAAGTAGCTCAACCTTAGAGATGCGAGTTATTGATCTCCTACATCGCCTAACTCCCGAATATCACTATCTCAACCCGCCGACCACTCATCTAGACTATTGTTGAGTTTATGAAAAAAAATATAGTAAAAACATGAAATTGAAAGGAAACACGGCGGACCTGAGACTGAAAGCCCAGCAGCTCAGCATGCAAGGCAACAATTTGGAGATACAATGGACCGACCTGCAAGCAAGAAGATGGATATCTGGATCAGCAACAGAGAAAAAAACCGAGAGGTGGTTGCAACAATCACAAACCATAAAAAAAAATGCATATCCCGTGTGTGCTCTAGTTTCGGGTTCTCCTAGACCACCATTATGAACCAAAAACAACCATACCTAGTGAAGTGATGCAGTCGACCTGGAGAGGAAGATTTATCTTGTTCAGTAGATAGATGTATAACGCAACTGATTATGCTTTAACTACAGGTGCATACGGCCTTTCTTTTCTTCTTCAGGTTCAGTAATATCGTAGATAGACATCTTGCTTTACATCTGGGTTTTGGTACCTGATCGGCATCAGCGCTGACCTATGTTACTTTTTATTAGCTGAACACTTGGTTTTTTCTTCTTAAAGAAATCACTCGCCTCATTCTATTTATATAGATTTTATCCGTCTCCTGCTTCTTATCCTTCTCCAAGGAGAGCTACAAGGCGCGAAAGGAGTGCTGTAAAGGGGAAGGGGGTTGGGCGGCTTATGATGCTTGAGCTTTCTTTCCTCCCTTATGGCGGCGCATTGGGGCACTAGAAATCAAAGAAATCTGCTATGTTATGTGTTATGAGTTTGGGACCCAGCTGCTGATGTTAGAGCTCTTTTCGAAAGAGCAGCTTATCCACGAAAAAAAATAAGGTTGGCTATCTCAAAATTATAAGAACGAAGGCTTCGGAAAGACTAGCTTTGGTTGAACCAGTAGCTTACAAAGAGAAAGACTCTGATTCGATGTTCTTCTTAAGAAAAAGAAAGAATGACACGGACTTATCACTAAAAAAAGAAACTATCTATACTATAGGTTCCTAGACTCATCAAATAAATAGAAAATCTTCACTGAACAATAGCAAAAGTTCCCACCTAAGTTCGGTATCCCGGCCCCTCCCGGTAGTACTAGGAGCTGCTGCAAGTAATAGGTCTTCTTAGGATTGGAGATTCAACCTCGTCCTTAAGGAAGAGCCATTGGCCCCTATTTACTCACAGCAAGTGACCGCCTTCTTGTCGCCTGCCTTTATCTCTCTTCCCTGTAGAAAACCAATCACAAGTCCCTCCTTCTTGTAAAAGGAAGGTTCTATACTTCTGGTTATGCCTGTTATCTTAACGGTCAGTTATAGAAATCTTGCTTATGGCTCTCTAGTAAAGAGGTGGAACCAGATTATCTACCTTTGCCTTCCCCTGTGATTCTTAAACTAACTCTAAGCTAACTCGCAACTCGAAGATCCCATGGACCATGGCAGGAATGGGCAACCCTATTCTTAGTCATAATGTCAATAGGGCGTGAAATGACGGACGACAATAGTCTTTCTCTTTTTTCACTCGAGCCATACCGATGCTTTGGACTCCTTGATGCCAGTCTGTTCCCTAAGTAGGATAAGTTCATTGTGTTATTACAGGTAGTATTGCTCTCAAAGCTAGGAAGGTCAGAGCAAGCTTATTTACTAAGATCCTAGCGAGTGGAATACTTTGAACGAGCAGGGGAGCGAGCGGAGACAAGTTTATCAGCACCGATACCCCCACGCATCGTGGCCGGTTCCCTCGGGGGTCGAAACTTAGCTTGGAGAAAGATCCCGCTGATCTTCGGGCTGGCCCTTGCCTATTGAAAGTATGGTGTCTCATAAATGCTTTGTTAATGCCTCTTATTCGTAGGATCGGTCCAAAAGGCACATTTGCACCTAATCAACTGAAGCAGATGCAGGATCCGAAGTATTCGACTCCGGTCCGGCTCAGACGAACCGAGGGATCATCTCCTGTCTATCCCTAGTCACAGCGAAAGACTTCTACTTGATAGCTATACCTCTGCCCATAAAAAAGTACTTTTTGATCTCCCCCACTATCGGATGGACTTCTTGCTCAGTTTCGTGGTCAGAAGATCAACATTCTGAGTAGAATTCTTTTGTCTTGAACCCTTCTTGGTTCATTCATTCCTGAGTTCTCGCTTCGCCCCTTCTCCCGCTTGGCGGGCTTGGTATGATATGTTCGTGATTCCCATTATCAAGAATAGGGTTAATCCTAAATGTAGGTGCAGATAAGAACTAGAAAGCACCATTGCATAGGGAAGTTCTTTGAGTAGTAAAAACTAGTCTACGGGTACCTAGTCTTAAGAGTGGGCGGGGCATGCCCTATGCTATCTTATCCAAAAGAGGTCGACCCTCCAGCTCTAGATCCTTAAAAAAGTGGATTTGCATATTGGTACCATTGCTTCATAGAAAGGGCATTAACATAAATACGGCAGTAAGCAGAGGAAGTACAAAGGTATGTAAACTAAAAAAACGAGTCAAAGTGGATTGACCCACACTAGCACTTCCACGTAATAACTTCACTAAAGGTAATCCTATTACCGGAATCGCGTCAGGTACACCTGTCACAATTTTTACTGCCCAATAACCAATTTGATCCCAAGGTAAAGAATAACCAGTTACACCAAACGATGCAGTCAATACAGCTAAAACCACACCAGTGACCCAAGTTAATTCGCGGGGTTTTTTAAATCCACCTGTGAGATACACACGAAATACGTGCAGGATCATCATTAGAACCATCATACTTGCTGACCATCGATGAACTGATCGGATTAACCAACCAAAGTTGGCCTCGGTCATTATGTATTGAACCGAGGAAAAAGCCTCTGTAACGGTTGGGCGATAGTCAAAAGTCATAGCAAAACCGGTAGCAACTTGTACTAGAAAACAAGTAAGTGTAATTCCCCCTAAACAATAAAATATGTTGACATGAGGAGGAACATATTTACTAGTTATATCATCTGCAATTGCCTGAATCTCAAGACGTTCCTCAAACCAATCATATACTTTATTGAGATAGGTAACTAACCCGAACCCCCCTCCGAGAACCGTATATGAGAATTTCATCTCGTACGGCTCAAGCAGAAACACACAAATTTTCAACGGATATTAGAAAAAAAAGGTTCAAAACTTAACTTCATCAGCCACTGGATTGGGTCGATTTGCCTTGAAGATATGAAATAATAAAAATCCAGTTCTTTGTGATGATAATGCAAAAAATCTCAGCATTCAACTCTACTTCTCTGGCTCTTACCCTTCTAGATAAGGCATCTGTTACCTTATTAGAAGTTCCCTTTTTGTATTCAATCTAAAAATCGAGTCCAATGAATTTGGTTAGGGTTTTGAATTGGAGTGGTTGAGTTAATCTTTGCTCAAGCAAGTATTTTAAACTTTGGTGGTCTGTCTTTATAAGAAATGGTTTCAGCTGAAGGTAATGCCTCCATTTAGACAGACACTGCCATCAAAATTGCCATTAGTTCAGTTCCTTCTCATAGGCCGATAACCCCAAACTTATAACTCCTAATGCTTAGCTTAAATATGCAATTGTCTTTTTATCTTGAGATAACACAGCTCCAATTCCCAAATCAGATGCATCAGCCTCTATAGTGAATGGTTTAGAGAAATCGGGTAATTCCAAAACTGGAGCTGATACCATTGCTCTCTTGAGTTGCTCAAAGGCCTTTTGAGCTTCTGCATTCCATTCAAAACCTCCTTTCTTGAGCAATTCGGTGAGAGGTCTGCAAATGCCACCATATCCTTGCACAAACCGCCTATAGTAACCAGTCAAACCCAAAAATCCTCTTAGCTCCTTGACATTTTTAGGCACTGGCCACTGAACCATAGCTTCAATTTTGCTTGGATCAGTTGCTACTCCCTTTTCAGAAATGATGTAACCAAGGTATTCTATTTGTCCCATCCCGAAAGAGCACTTGCTCAGTTTAGGTTTGTTTTTCTTGAGCAGCTTAAACACTTCTTCAAGTTATTTCAAATGAGTCTCCATCCCGTCACTGTATACTAGGATATCGTCAAAGAAGACTAATACCCCTTTTCTCAACTTCTCCTTGAATATTTCATTCATCAAATTCAGAAAAGTTGCGGGTGCATTTGTCATTCCGCATCACCTTGAACTCAAAATGACCACGGTGAGTCCTGAAAGCGGTTTTATGCACATCACTTTCTTTCATCCGGGGACCTTCAAATAAATTCTCGAGAATATTTTCGCCCCTCATCTAATAAATCTTCATTTATAGGTATGGGATACTTGTTCTTTATGGTTGCGGCATTTAGTTCCCTATAATTAATGCACATGCGCCATGAATTGTCCTTCTTTTTTACCTAAAGTGCAGGAGCTGCAAAAGGACTATAGCTGGGTTGAATTATCGAATTTCTCAACAGTTCTTCACATATATTCTCTATTTCTGATTTTTGGGGGTGTGAATATCTGTAGGGGCGCAAGTTAATGGGTTCAGTACCTTCGGGGGATCGAATGATCCAAACTTCTCTTGGGAGGTAGTTGAGTTGGTTCTTGGAATAAATCCGTGTAAGATTGAAGAAGTGTTTCAATTTGAGGACTTACTAGGTCTTGACTACCTATTTCAAAGGAATCACACCATTGCAGCATTAAAACTACCTCCTCTGCCTCCAAATCTCACGTCCCGCTGGGAGATGGGACCTCCACGGCCTCTCGGCTGTTGTGTACCGCCACCTCTCGCCACTACTCCCTGTGTCATCGGTTTGATGCTCGGTCCCAAGCATGAGTTTTGAATTTGGCTTGGGACACCCCCTAGCGAAATGACCGAGCCCACCACAATTGTAACAAGTGCCATTCTTCCTGTAGCAAGTTGACTCATGATGTCTCCCTTGACAATATCGACACCAAACCTTCTCGTAATTCACAACGCCAGAATTTGGCTTAGCTGGATTTGCGGATGGCGGGGAATTCATTGACTGACTTGGCCTTGATTGATGATCCATCAACTCGTGGCTTTACATTGAGAACAAAGCTTTGCTGACCCTTGCTAGGCTCATATGACTCCACTCGTAGCGCATGTGCCATCAGATCCACTAGTCTCACTGTACCAGGAAGGTCGATTATTTGTGTCAATCTGGGATGAAGCCCTTCCAGATATTGCCGTCGCAAGCGGAAGTCATCTGCCACAATGTCGGGAGCATACCTCATCAAGTTGTCGCATTTCATATTGTAGTCCTGAACAGTACCACTCCCTTGTTTTAGGCTAACGAATTGCTGTCGAAGCGCTTCCCGAGACATCACATCTAAATACTGATCATTGAATTCTCGCTCGAACCACGCCCAAGGAATGGTTGGATTTGAACCATCATTATCTCCATTATGTCTCTTCTTTGCCTCCTGCCACCAGAAAGGAGCATGGAAACATGAGAAGCAAAGAAAGAATGAACATATGGGCGTTAAGCATTGTGAAGAGTTTTTTATTAGTTAAATAGCTGGGAATAAGGCTTACCCTTCGTAAGTCCAATATGCGAGTAAGAACATGTGCGGGAATAGGCATATGTTTGGGGATATGGAGGAAATAGAACGATTTCACTAATTGTTTCGTCTGGGTCGTCAATGTTTGATTTTTTTACTTTTTTCTATAAATGTTTTATGCTTTTTTCTATTTTCTTTGGTTATATATAAAGAGCTCTCAATTTTTTTCAGAAACCTAATAAGCCATGCCTGCAACTAGTTATTAAGCAAGGGTACTCAACTCCACTCTTTTCGCCAGAAGTCTTATTTTTAAGATGGAAAAGAAGGAAAGATATATCTTTACTAGTACATCCGCCTTGCCATCCAAATCATTAATCTTTTTTTAGATAGTATTATGCGTGGATATCCCGACCTTGTTAAGGATACAGGTAGGGGTAGGTGTTGGGCGTGCGGAGACTTAAGACCTTCGTAGGCAATCAGGTATGGCTTTGGTTAAGTCAATTTACGACTCCATCTTCACCAGTAGCCAAGGTAGGCATAATACGCGTGAGCTCTTTCAAGTCTTTCGTGCGGGTATACGTTGAGCTAGTCCTCGTACTCCTTTTCTTAGCTCTTTTAGAAAGAATCTTATTTTTCATCGTGTCAGGTCTTGGATGTAGACTCGGCTATGGTAGGATCGACCTAATTGTGATCATTCTCCGCTTCGTTCGCTGATCTCTTGCTATTGCTGCAGTCCACCCTTTCTTTGAATCATTTACATTCGGAATTTCAAGAGAAAAGAGTCTTATGTGTATTGGATCCGCTCTTCTGTTAGCATGAACACATGAATGAGATTCTATTCCTCTTCCAAAATAGAACCCCCAACCTAGGTGCGGGAAGTCAAATCAATCCTTGTTTGTACATCGCTGAACTTACATACCCGGGCCCGGCTCAACATTCTTTTAAAACAATCGAATAACGGCTTTTCCATGACTTGGCCATTCAATCTTGTGAACTAATCGAGACCGAAATTGGATAAAGAGATACAAAAGGAGAGGAATACCCAATCGATGAAAGAACATGAAACCCTTCTGTTTCTATAGAGGTACGGGAAACGGTTGGGGGCAATAAAGTAGGTGAAGTGGTTGGATTTTGCGAGCTGTTCCAACCACTGCTGGATGTGATTCCAAGAGCCGAACCAGAATGAATACCACACAGAAGAGTCAAGACCGGGCTCCCTAATAGAATGTTTAACCGATCCATTCCGGATCGATCGAATTGGTACGGAAGTTGTAACATGGGAAAAGCACAGAAAACACGACTTATTTGAATAACCCGGTGACCTACCAATTGTAGAAGTAGGATTTTTGGCAAGCAATAAGCACTTAAATAATACAATTCGAGTGTACCAGATTCTTTATCATTTCGAGAAAAAGGTTCGGGAGGAAAGGGAAACAACAGAGGGATCCGAATCGAACCTAAATGGGAATGACATGAAAAATCTTTTTCAAAACCTATCATTAAGGGCGTGACGACGATATACGAGAGGAATAAAAAAAAACTCGTGATTGGTGTGGAGGGGAAGATCTGCTTATGAAATTGTTCAAGAAAGAGTCGTCTCATTTCCTTACTTCTTCGTTCTTTCGAATTCATTCACTTCGACGGCTGGCGCTACGCTAGCTTTGCATGATTAGCTCCGGCAGAACAGGTACTGCATTTCCTTAGTTGGATCCGCTCTTTCTCTCTCGTGCAGTTGTTGCTTCCGGCTATTTATTCAGTCGTCAATCAGCATTGATCCGGGTAGTTAGTCAGTCTCTCTCTTTTTTCCCGTCCTTCTCTATCTATGAAATTCCTAATTAAGGGCTTTCCAATATCTAAATGTTCATGCAAAGCAACAAACGAAATGCAAGAACTGTCACGCAGAAGTCACACAGTATGCTGATCGTTCTGAAATGAGAAAAAGTATGGGATTGAATAAGAGATTCATACATAGAGATCTAAACTCATGGAAGGGCCCGGCCAGCAAACGAGATCTCTTACATCCAAACAAGCACCGGATTGAGCGCACTAGCGCGAAAGCGTTAGCACGCGCATCCGTTTTCTTGCTCGTTGACGATCGAGGAAAAAGGGATACAATACCCATTTTAGAACCGTTCACTACTAACAAATAGAAAATATCAAAATAACAAATAATATAGTTAATTAATATAGTTAATGGTTCCAATTTGTCCTAAATTTTTCAGTCTGTGACTGGAAACCCTTTCTCTTTTCAATAGAAAGAGAAGGTATTTAAGCAGTGTGTGTTTTGAGATACAATCAATCGAAGAGAATAAAACTGGGTCCAATAAAAAAACCGGAATGAATTTCTTCAAAGGGATTGGAAAGGGATAAGTACAAAGGGATTCGACGAAAAAAAAAGGGTTTAGTAATCCCCTCCTACGAACAATAATTAGTAAAATAATGTGGATGAATAAGATTTTTCTCGATTTTAGATCGGATTTGGCGGCATGGCCAAGCGGTAAGGCAGGGGACTGCAAATCCTTTATCCCCAGTTCAAATCTGGGTGCCGCCTGATCAATAAAATACTTAGGCTTATAGTACTGATCCAACTCGAAAAATTCGTACCCCGCATAAGTTGGGGCAAGAGAATAACTAGGCCCGGCGATACTTGATTTTGAGAACCCACAGTTCTTTCCTCAAACTAGGGTTTGTTTTGGCAGTAGTGGCCCAAACCGCTACCAATAGGGATGAGATAGCGTTTCCTTATTCTTTTATTAATTTGAATTGATTCTTAATTGATTCGATTCGAGAATTTAAAACTAGGCTAAGATGTCAGAAATCTTGGTGGGCACCTGAGCACAAGACTTTTTAGAAAAGGCCTGCCCGGGATGTACCGAAAGATAGAGATGCTGCATCGAAACAGTCAGACTACCGAGGAACCGCTACTCCATACCACGCTGACCAACACACGGCCGCGAGAGAAGAGGCAAACCACGCGATCAGCACCACGACTTCAGCTACCTGATCAAACTATGAAAGCAGGAATCGCGTCGTCTGTATCCCTGCTAAATATCTTGTTTTGGCCACATGGATTGGATATAAACAAAAAAGCCTACACAAGACTTTGGGTTCACTTTGGCCCTCGTGGAAAGGACCTATGTGAACGAGGCGAATGGACTCATTTGGAGGACTTAACCAAACTTCATCTTTTGGTCAAAACGACAGACTACAGACCCGACCCGGTGCGGGAGCCGCTCGCACCCACTAGAGACTTTA
>JXWR01004731.1_pt1 | contig 19152 bp, 10 predicted proteins | sample 315541 | NCBI WGS metagenome assembly JXWR01 (sample SAMN03273951, study PRJNA271842) | soil metagenome | isolation source: rice field ambient CO2 | place: India: CRRI Experimental farm Cuttack,Odisha-753006 | collected 2013-12-17
AAAAAAAAAAAAATAAAGAAGACTCTAAAAACATCAATTTTTTTTTAGTTAAAGATGGCAACCACTAAATATGATGATGATTTCATTCCAGGAACAGTGAACATTTTCACTGATGACTCCGACACCGAGTCAGGTAAAGGATTTTCTGAAGGTAACAAATTGAAAACCAAGAACGGTATTATTTTAATGCCTCAGCCTTCTGACTCTCCAAACGATCCGTTGAATTGGAGTACTTTCAGAAAGTATGCGCATTTTGGTGTTGTTATTTTTGTTACTGGTTTCACCTCAGCAACTGCCAATGATGCTGGTGCCACTCAAGACTCGTTAAATAAAATTTACGGCATTTCATATGATTCAATGAATGTGGGTGCTGGGGTTCTTTTTGCTGGTATTGCCGGTGCTTCATTAATTTTGGCACCAACTACTTCGATTTGGGGTAGAAAAATCTCGTATATTATTTGCACCTTTTTGGGCTTAATTGGGTCAATTTGGTTCGGTTATTCCAGAAACACTTCTGACACCATTTGGTCGCAATTGTTTGTGGGGATTTCTGAAGCTTGTGCTGAATCTCAAGTTCAATTGTCCATCTCGGATACCTTTTTCCAACATCAATTGGGTTCCAGATTGACATTGTATATTTTGGCCACCTCTGTGGGCACCTACTTAGGGCCTTTGGTTGCTGGTTTCATCTCTGCCAAGAGCACTTACTCCTTCAGATGGGTGGGATGGACCGCTGCCATTATTTATGGCGTATTGTTGATTGTCTTGGTTTTCTTCTTTGAAGAGTCTTACTTTGACCGTTCCAAGTTTTTGGGGAAAATTTCCAATGGTAATAATTCAAGTCCTGAAATGGAGCAAGAGCTTGAAAAAAGGATTGAGAAAAAGGAAGATGATACCAATGTTGATGCCAACTTAACTGTGTCTCCTACAAATGATAGTCTCGACGGTTTTGAAAACAACAATGATGAACAAGGTGCTATTGATGCAGGCTCCAATGATCCACCAAACTCTTATTGGCAAAAAGTTAAATGTATTACACCAGCCACTAACATTAAAGGTTACGGTTTCAAACAGTATTGCAAACAAATTAAAATGATCTTTAGGGTGTTTTTGTTTCCTCCTGTCATTTTGTCCGGCTTGATGTGGGGTGCTCAAGATGCCTTTTTGACCTTTTACTTGACCACTGAAGACGACCAATACTACGATGCACCATGGAACTACACCAACGCAGCAGTCGCAATCATGAATGTTCCTTGCTTGATTGGTGCTGCTATTGGCTGTTACTATGCTGGCTCATTGTCCGATTGGTTTGTTCTTCAATTAGCTAAACGTAATAATGGCATCCTTGAAGCAGAATACCGTCTTTGGTTCATTTTCCTTGCCGCTATTATTTCTCCTGCTGGAATGTTGATGTTTGGTATTGGTACCGGAATGGGATACAGTTGGCATATGACTTATGTTGGTTTAGGATTCATTGGATTTGGATGGGGTTGTGCAGGTGATATTTCAATGGGCTATTTAATGGATGCATATCCAGAGATGGTTATTGAAGGAATGGTGGGTGTTTCAGTTATTAACAACTTGATTGGTTGTATCTTTACTTTTGCTTGCCTGCCATGGTTAGCAGCTATGGGAACTACTAATACTTATATCATTCTTGCCGTCCTTGACTTTTTAATAATGATGCTTTGTTTGCCAATGATCATGTATGGTAAAAAATGCAGAGCGTGGACAAAAAACTCTTATTTGGAATTTTTGAGAATCAGAGACGAAATTTGAATCTAATTGCTGATCACTAAATTTCGATCCTCAGTGTCTATAGTCTTCTCGTTTGTCATTCTACTTTCTCTTTTTTGTTATGTAATACGCTTTTTTGTCTCCTTGAACCATTTCATTTGATATATTGATAAGCAGATAGTTTTGAATTAGATGTTTTGTAAAATTGCAAAGATACAACATAATGATAGATCTTATGAAGCAGTAGTCAAGCAAGTGAAGAGGTTGCTAATATATGTCAGCTTGTCGCGGTGCTCCTAACTGCGCGTCCACCCAGCGGCAATGCCATCAGAAAACCAAATCAAAAAAAATAAGGCCATCGGCTTTTAATGAGATGAGAGTCGAAATGAACGGATATCAAACATCAAAAAACGTTAGAAGTATACTTAGACATAAAAAATGAGCGGAAGAAACTCATATAATGTGGTATTTAAGCGTCTATATTACTTCAAGTCACTTTTCAACTACACCAATAAGGCCAAGTCGCTACAAGCAGCTAATGAAACCGCAAATGAGAAAGCAATCGATAACAGTGCCTTGAATCTATTGAGTACAAAAAATAGCAATAAACGAAATAAAAAAACACAAGAACTAAGTCTTCAGATTAGGTCAGATACACGAAAGCAAATCGCCAAAATACTCAGCAAGAGCTCCACCACCATCAAGCTGAGTCACGAGACGTTTGTCAACGACTACTTTCTTGATGTCTTGGGCGATTTAAATTCTTTGACTGTCGTACCGAACTCTGTGAATTTTGCTCAGCTTCAAAATAAATCTAATGACAAATACAAATCTTTATCTATTAATCAATTCAATAAGCTCATCAAATCTACCAAGTCTCAAGCGGAACTACTAAGCATTTTTGACAACTTGATGGGTAGCTCCAGGCTAACGCGGACATCTTTAATCAACATCCTATTAAATAAGTCACTTGATGATCAAGTTCTTATCAACAATATACTTTTTAGAGTAATGCAATCAACTAATTCTATTAGCCAACCAGCGAAAGATAATGCCAATACTGCCGGTATTAAGGACTTGAAAAATGAAGGTATTAAATTGAACAACTGGAACAAAATCGATTTCATTTGTTTGCAAGTTGCAATAACACAAAAGTTTTTTAGCTTGAAGAAATTTGATGATGTCAATTATTTGGTTAGTCTCAATTTTGAATCAAGTTGGCTTCCAGCTATACTTTCGCAAGACCGTGTAAAGCAGAAACCTAACGAGGTTTTACCTGAGTTCATAGAGAGATCCATATGGCGTGTGTTTTTCTTGTTCATTAAAGATTTTGAAATGCTCAATTCGTTGATACGTGATGATAAACTTGCGCCATCTTCTCTTATATTACTTCTTGAAGCTATACCAAAAAATCTTTTCACAGAATTGGAAAATGGTCAAAACGTCATTCATAAACACCAAAATCAATTTTTTGAAGTATTATTCACTAAATTGTCAAGCCTAAATTCACTATCAGACTATCAGGAATTGTTTGTTAAGATTTTAAATTTTCAAATCATACGCAAAACTTCAGACTATATCAATGACTTAAAGTTGATATCAATAAAGACAAACTTGGCACTAAGTACAGTTCTCAATAGCAGACTTGCAAACAATCTTAGTCACTATAGTAACGAGCGAAAGACACTTAACCTCTCTAATTCAATTTCTAGGGCGCTTTTGTCCACAATTGATGAAAAGAGACAAAGTACAGCTGCTGATGATCTAAGGATGATTGATAGGGTAAATTTTACGGGAAACAACGGTACGGGTGTGTCTTCTATGCCAGAATTACCACTTGAAAAGCTAAAATTGAAGAAAATTAATACGTTGTTGATTATCGAAATTTCTCAATTCATGAAAAAAGTCAAACGGGATTTGGAAGCAGAATCTTGTAATGTTCAGGAAAAAGAAAGTGCCATAACTGAGGTAAATCAGATAGAGGCTCTTTTTCAAGAATTTTTGGATCGTGAGGCCGCACAGCTGCCACAGAGTACTACGGATACTGCTGGAGTTGGGTTTAGCTTTTTGAATGCTTTAAAAATAGTGTAATAATATAGTTGAGGCTCTTGATGGCGGCTACTTGATCCTTTCGACATTTGTGAGGTTTTAATATGGTTGATGTCAGTACGTCATGATATGCAATATTGGTAACTATTGACTGGATTGCCAATTGAACAATAACAGAACAAATTTTATCGATTACAATTAAATTGGATTTTTTAGAACTAGTCAGATTTCACCTTTTCTTTTTATTCTGTAAATGATACTTGGTCTCAGATCTTAATTCCCAATGTGTGAAGTGTTTATTATATGATTAAATGGCTCAAAAGGATATCTTTAAAGAGCAAATTCGCAATTGTTTATCAGACTCTTGAAAGATCTGCTACTTTTTGCGATTACCATATTATCAAAGAACGGCTCTTTGAAAGGCGAATCTAAATATTGCGCAAGGCGAATGCACTGATTAACATACTGCATGAAGTTGGGCTGCAAAAGTACGTGTTCTTAAATGTGGCATCATGAGGGCAGGTACTGGTTATTTGGACTGAACAAAAAAAAGACATCTATAGCTGTGACAATTAAATGGTTTCTTTTGTATAAAATGGATCATTTATTTTCTTAATAAAGATCACATAATACTCAGAATACTTGGATCGTGTACTTAACCCTCAACCTAGATAATATATGCTATGATAAATTATTGCATTATGATGCATAACGGTCAACCATTTTGCCAATAATCGACATTTCCATCATGCATTAGGCTGCACCCATGCCGAAGTAAGACACATAACCACTGAACAGCTATGGCCCAAGTATTTACTAATGTCTTTCGAATTTGTTATAAAATATAAATGTTATACTCTGCTTTGTAAAGGGTAGGATATTGAATAAAAATAGCATTGAAGTTTTTGGGAGTTTTCAAGTTTTCTTCAAGAGTACTTAAAAGTGGTCTACACCTTAACACAGCCCAAATGAGCACAACTAAATATAACCCTCCTGTCACCGGAAAATTTATACTAGTGCAAACTGATGATGATGATTATGGTAATGATGGTGATGATGACGATGACGATTGTACAATAAAAAATAATATTATTTCCCCAGAAAACTCAAAAATACGATCATTTGATGTTCGAAAGAATCTGCCAACTATCACGCACTTCGACAAGCTCTCTGTGGATACGAATCTCGACTCTCATTACAATGAAGACACGAGCGGTCAAAGCATCAATCACACTGTTGATTCAAAATCAACTTCAAAAGAAGCAACAATTTTTGGACCTAACATAGGTCAAAAAGTATTTGTGCCCATTCAAAGTGGAAGGAAATTTTGGCTGCACAAGTTTCAAGGTAAACGTACTGGTGAAATCAATTATAAACTACAGACAACGCCATATATTTGTCAGCAGGACGATCATCAACTTGTGAAAGGCCTTAGAGCTCATAATTTAGCATTTATAACATTATGTTCGGTTTTTGGCACTGGACTTTTCATCACTTCCGGAACGATATTGGAAATGGGAGGACCTTTGACTTTGATTTTAAGTTACTTGATCAGTGGCAGTATTGTATATCAAGTCATTACAGCTTTAGCTGACATGTCAACTTACATTCAACTACCTGATAGCTTTAGCGGTTTTGCCGAAAGGTTTGTGGACCCAGCCCTTGGCTTCAGCACAAGTTACACATTCTTAATTTCATTTTTAATATTCGTTCCAAATCAGATTTCAGCAGGCGCATTAACCATTTCTTACTGGGTTGACTCAGATACAATATCGCCGGCATTGTGGATCTTATTATTTTTATCGCTTATTGTTTTAGTCAATTACTGCAAAGTCACAAAATATGTATTTATGGTAAACGCTTTTATCGCGGCAAAGTTAATGATATATCTCATTATTGCCATAATCTTGATGGTGATAATATGCGGTGGTGGATCCAGCAATGAAAAAATTGGTTTTAAATATTGGCGCCGCCCAGGAGTAATGACTAACTATCAGAACACTGACAGAAATTGGGGTAAACTTGCGGCTTTGATAATATCAACAACAAAGAGTGTTTGGAGCTATGCTGGGATTGAAAGCTTCTCGGTAGCAACGGTAGAAACAGTAAACCCAAGAAAATCAATTCCAAAAGCTAAAAAAATTCTCTTTTGGCTTCTTTTTCCCACTTACCTTACTATTTTGGCCTTGATTGGACTCGTAGTGCCATTCAACGATAGAAGCCTCTTCACATCAACAAACAGTAACATTTCTCAAAGCATCAACTCAAGCGTTCTATTTGTTGCCTTATACAATGCGGGGCTTTCAACAATTGGCAATTTTGTTAATGCTGCTTTCCTCGTCTTTATATTTTCGGCAGCAAATACTGGCTTTTATCTTAGTACAAGAATCCTCTATGGACTTTCAGCAAGTGGTCTAGCACCCAGTTGCTTTAGCAAAACTACAAAGGATGGCGTACCAATATTTGCTTTTCTCATTATTTTTTGCTTCAATCTTATTGCATTTTCAAGTCTCAATGATAAAACTATACGCACATATCATTATTTCGTCGAAGCTGCATCAGTTTTTTCGTTGCTTAATTGGGCAAGCATTCTTATCACTCATATTAGATTCTTGCAGGCATTCAAGAAACAAAACAGAGTAGATGAGTTCAAGAAATACGTTCCTAACTCAACAATGTGTTGTGTGTCATCTTATTTCTTCTTATTCTCGACTATACTTTTCATTTTGATGAGCAATTTGAGTGTTTATATTGATTTTGCGCTCACAAAGAAGTTTGAAGTTACGGATTTCTTGGCTGGTATATTACCTGTCCCCATTTTCTTGAGTTTATTCTTCGGTTTTAAAATTTATTACAAAACAACTGCTGTAAGTCCCGACAAAGCGGACTTATATTTTTACAGGGACGTAATCGATGAGCAGGAAGAAGCATACCTACAAGTAAAACTTCAAAGCTTGAAGTAAAAATATGGGCTGTATTTATCTCTCGAAACTCAACGGTAAGCTTACAATGAGAAATTCTTGAATTTGGATGAAACATAAATTACAAAATTTAATATACATTAAACTTCTATAAGTTTTTTCTGCCGCTAAGAAAAGATAAGACCTTTAATACATCAGGAAGCTCATTTCCTTCATTATCGGTGATTGGATCAAAGAAATTAGCCATCAATTGGGCCCCAAGGTGCTTCTGGCTAGTGTCAACAGAACCCAATTCACAGTAAGTCGCTAGCTTCGCTTTTACGTTATCTTCCATAACACGGATGTCATTACCTTTCGTCTTGAGTGGTCGTTGTCCATTCACAGCATTACCAATAAAATTGTGGCTGAAACTTTCAACATTGTAAGGATTTTCTGCGTCAGAATCAACATCTTCATCTGATGAACAATAGAAGTTAGCAACACCTTTTTTCTGAGCAATCTCTTTTCTACCGATGGCTCTGTCTCTGACAGTTATATTATTTTGTTTTGGTCTGTTTTCATTCACCACTGTGTCCAAATGCAGATTGTTCAACAAAATTTTCGTTCTATGCTGACTATCGCCATTTCCAAAGTTATTGTCCTCCTGAGTTTCAAAAGTATCTAACTTGGACCGCTCACAAATATTGCTGACATTATCAACTTCATACACTTCACGCGCTGCGTTTTTTAAAGTTTCATCATTTTTCCCGCCATGACCATCGTTAAAATGATATATATAGTCAATAGTATTCCCATCGATACTACCATCCAAATTATATCCCTTCCCTGTGTTGCCCAGGTACTGATTATGCGGCGCAGAAGATGCAGATCTCGGTGAAAATGGTCGCCCTCCATTTGAGCTACTCTTTAAACTTAGTGAGTTGATGTTGAGTGGTTTTACTGAAGGCAGAGGTTTCCATACATCATGACCTCCCTTGGGGTTGTATTTAGGAACATAACTTTTAGTTCTATTTCTTGAGCTGTTAGCCCATAGGTCTACTTTCTCATGAATTTTTTGATTAAATGTATTTCTTTTACTTATGGGTACAGATTCTGTTTGAGCCTTTGGGGTTGTTGACTTTGTTGTCTGAGGAAGAAAGTCTATTCTTGAGGTTTGCCTCGATCTTACCGTTGTCATAGAGAGATGTTGGTATGAAAACTCCTTGTTAATAATTTGTTCCCAATTTTTGATAAGCACGTCCAAATCGTTCATCACCCACATAAAAGCTTTGTATATAGCTTCGACCTTGGAAAATATATCAAAATGAACAAATAATTTCATAGTCATTTGATTAAACGTTAAGGCTTTTAACAAATACTTAGAAACAGCCAAACTGGAGCTCTTAATTCTCTGATTTTGCTCAATGTCATTTTTTGCTACTGATTTTACCAGCTCGTTTAATATTTTGCAATGATGCTGTAGCTTAGATAGATAAAGTGTAATTTTTTTCCCTTGAGCTTTTTCATTATCAGTCAAAGGCGAAGGTATGCGTAGCTTCTTGGACTCATCAAGTGTAAGTGAATGGGTCTTAGGGATATTTGTTTTAAGGCTGACACCTTTTAGTGTAAGACCAATACATGAAGCCGCGGAAGTTCGCAATTGCTTGGCTCGGTTGGTTACTTTTCGTTTATCTTCTGCGGCAGGCGAATCTTGTCGCCAGTTTATAGACTCTAAATTAGCTCTATCAATTGACTGAATCTCGTCATCATCATACCTATTGTCAGAAGAGTAAATCTGCGGAGAAAATGATTTGACTCTATATGAATTACCACTTGTTCCAATTTTGCCAACTAATCCGGCATGTTTCTCTTCTTCCTCACTCAAATCAATAACTTCCACATTATCAAACTGTGCGCTATCCTGTGACATTCCTCTTTTGGACTCGCTGTCATTGTTTAGTATTGGTTTCTTAGCAGCCTTCAAATTATCGTCATCCTCAATCAGGTCATCCTTTAAGATAATTGGCTGATTCATTGATAGAGTCATTCTCTTTTTAGGCATAGAATTGTTACTCGTTTTCTTAGCCTTCACATGCATTACCATTTCGTCTTCGGAGCTGTCCACAATCATATGCCGTTTTATTAACTTTTGTCGAATGTCATATTTCATGGCGTCTTTCGAGGACTTATCAGGTTCCTCTGGGGATTGCGGATGCGCATCGGCTTCTATGTCGTCTGGTTGATACCACTTGACAACATCTGCTAACGAGGTTTTTTTCCATCTTCTTGATGAAGTTTCTTCTTTACTAAAATTATCTTCTCGTTTTGGTTGTGAATCATTCCTATCGACAAGTGTTACACTATCGTCAGATAAACTGTTTTTTTCCTCTATAATCTCAAAATTATCTTCTTCGCTCTCCATGTCGCTCTCTTCTCTTGGAGGTCTGACTTCGCTCAATGAAAATCGTTGATCTGAATCTTCTAATAACTTCCATATCTTGTGATCTTCTGGAATATTAATAAGTTTTAAGATTTCTTTTGCGGTCTCTGTAGAGCACCATTTCCCGTTCAAAATCCTTTTTGCACCCTCACAAGACACAACGCTAGTGTCAAATAAACATAGTTGGTCTCTATAGTAGAGAAGATACTCAGTTTGCACCTTTGCTTGGTCAGGATCTGCTAAATCTAAGTAAAGAGCTTCCATTTTAGAGCAAGTGGCGGCTCCCATTAGCGGTAGTATATTCACAAATCCATCAGAAAATCGTCTGTATATTATGTAAACCTTGATAAAAGTGTTCTCTCTACCAGTTTGTTTAATGGATTTAGTTAATACAGGCAAACTTATTCTTGGAGACCTTTCAATATAGGCTAGGAGTTTCCCATTTAGCGGCTTGAATTCAATCGGAAACCCGTGATAATCACTTTGGGTATTTTTTTTTCCAGTGATATCATCTTTGGTTGGTTTAAAAACCGATCTGTATAGTGGAGCTAGTTGGTTGTTCCAAATCTTGTGATTGATTTGATTGTTAGCTCTGGTACCAGGAAACTTCGAAAAATTGATAATAGGCTCTAAATAGTCTGCGACATTAATTTTCTCCAAACTCTCGAGAGCTTGAGTTAACTGAACCCATTTACCCCCAACAATAGGATTCTGGTTGTAATGGGTAACAAGCACCTTGAATGATTTCTTCAAGTACTCATTCCATAGCTCTTTTTTTAATTGATCATTTGGTTTATTATTGTTATGGATTGCACAGTACACTTTCATCACCGCATCAAGATTGATAAGATCTTTAGAAGGTGACGCTTCACACTTTCGCAAGACACGAAAGCTTCGCTGCCAATCGTACAAAAAAAAGAATTCGTAGAAATTAAGACCCGAATACTTGACCTTCGTGACTTTGTCGAAACTCAATATGGGTATCAAGCGTCTATCGAGTCCAAAAGACCTTGCCAATATGCGAGCTCTATCAAGAGGGAGCCAAGTACCTTTTAAATGAGGTGGCGCTGTGGATTTATCAATTCTGTGTTTGATTTTTTCTGCGCCAAGTTTTTTCAGAAAAGCATAGTGATCTTCAATATATATTAGGAATTTGAATGAAGACCCATTTACCCAAGCGCCGAGCTTCTTTCTTGCAAACTGATAGCCGTCGATTGTAGCAACATAAAACTCATCATCTTCGTATAACTCTGTACTCAATGCGTGGATAAATTCATTGAAGTACATCAGGGCATCATCCTTTCTTTCAAATCCAATAGAACTATTTGGATAAGACGCTTTCAATAATCATATACACCTCTGCTTTCGATTATTTTTTTTTTTTTCTATTACAGAGATACTAAAACAAATGTTTAACAGTGAAAGAAAATCTAAGAAAATGAGAAAAATGATCCTGCGCTTTGGCGCATTCTAGTGCACCAATCATGTAGCAATATTAAAGCTGATTATTGCTTATTTATGCATTATTTAGCATTTTCTCGCATATAATTCTTCTCTGCTCATAACCATTTGCTGTCAAATGAAATCACCGCAAAACAAAATCTTCTCAAAAGATGATCATATAGGGATTACCCGCCTCATAACGGACCAATGGTACGCCTGCAAAATCTTGTAGCGTAATTTTTCAGACTGCAACTGCAACTGAAGGCAAAAAGAAAAAAGAATAAAAAATTTAGAGATTTGATATAGTACAGTGACTACGAACTGACTTACAACTTCATTGGCGATATTGCAATCATTAAGTAAAAATGGCATCTTTAGCTTTCAGATCTATTGCTCGTAACAACCTTGTGACTAGAGCATTGGGTATGTGATAATTTTCAAGCCAGTACACCATGAGTGTAAGGTAATGAAAGCCACAAACTCCCAGAATTAATGTGCGAAGTTTCATTTTCATGCTCCGAAGTTGAACATCAAAAGTCCTCGACAAACATTCATCCTCCAATAAAATTAACAAAAATATATACTTAATCAAATGTTTATGATGAATATAAGGACATTTGAAGTGTTGAGTGAATAAAATGCATTGTTGAAACCGAAATAATTCAAGAGATGATTTACACCCACACATTCAACCATCAATAAATTGAGAAGAAATGCTTTTAAAAGATGATACGAATTTTGGTGCTCTTTGTTTATTTACTTTGAGCTGAGTTTCCAGTAATGCTGCACATTAATTCAAGGAATTTTTAGTGTTCAATAATCAATATGATGCGATTTGACAAGATTTACTAACATGGACATATAGGCTCTCAAACTAGATTGTTGTCTTCTACTGCTTTGAGCAAGAAGTCTAACTACACCACTCCTGACTTTTCTGACTACGTGAAGCCAAACCGTACTGATGACAAAGGTCGTGCTTTCACTTACTTCATGGTTGGTTCTTTCGGTATGTTGACTACCGTTGGTGCCAAATCCACTGTTGAAGCTTTCTTGGAATCTATGAGTGCTTCTGCTGATGTTTTGGCCATGGCTAAAGTTGAAGTTAAGTTGTCTGCTATCCCAGAAGGTAAGAACGTTATTGTGAAATGGCAAGGTAAACCAGTGTTCATTCGTCACAGAACTCAAGATGAAATTGCTGAAGCCAACAAAATTGACATAACCGCTTTGAGAGATCCACAAAACGACTCTGACCGTGCCAAGAACCCAGAATGGTTGGTCATGTTGGGTATCTGTACACATTTGGGTTGTGTCCCAATTGGTGAATCTGGTGATTTCGGTGGTTGGTTCTGTCCATGTCACGGTTCTCATTACGATATTTCTGGTAGAATTAGAAAGGGTCCAGCTCCACTCAATTTGGAAATCCCAGAATATGAATTCTCTGACCCAGAAACCTTGGTCGTTGGTTAATCTTTTTTATTTCAAGGTTGCATCATCATCATCACCATCATCTTCTTAATGATTTAACACAAAAAATAAATTAAAGCCATATCCCTTTAACTTCTCATACAAACTCTTTACAATAATCAACGTCATTTTATGTTAACGATTTTCAATCCATCGCGCAGAGGATGGCTTGAAAAGCGCGTACTTTCCTTATGACACATTCAACGTCTCAATTCTGTCTTTTTTCTTTATCCTATTCATTTTCATAGTTTAGCAATTCTATCATATTATGCTCTTTTAAAACTGAAAATTCAATGTTAATAGTTTCAAATATAAACAAGCTAAAAAAAAGAATGTAGAAAAAAAAGAAAAGAAAGAAAACCTAACTATAAACTTTTGTGAAAAAATGAGTATCCTACATCAAACTAGTTCTTCCTCCAATTTTGTTGCTCGCAGAACCATCTGGCATATTACCGTCCCTGTCTGAAATAAACTCATTGTAAATCTTTTGTAACTTTGCTTTCTCGGTAGAAGATATACTTGGATTACTTTCTTTAACAACTTTTTCAAAATCTTCTAGCTCTATAATAACACTAAATTTCTTCTCCTTTTTGTTGGAGTCATCGGAGGAGTCATCATCAGAAATTGAATTTCTTGTCTTATCATTGTTCATCAACGCGTGGATTTTTTTGTGGAGCTGCGCCTTCTCTTGAATTGATAAATTCTTGATGTTATTTTCGCTGTTTAAAGAAAACTGAAAAAATTCCTTGGCACTATGGTCTTGAGTTTTAGAATTACTATTTGAGACCTTCTCTTCTTCAAGAGTGTCATTTTGTAATTTTCTATGAACTGCATTCAAATATGCATTATAGCATAATGCTTGAATATCTGCTCCTGAAAACCCTTCTGTTTGCTCCGCAATGTATTTTAAATTAATATGTGCACCAAGACTCATTTTTTTCGTCACAGTTTGAATAATATCCATTCTATTTTCAAGATCAGGGATATCACAAATGACACTTTTATCTAATCTTCCAGGACGTAGCAATGCTGAATCAATCAAATCAGGTCTACTGGTGGCCGCAAGCACATATACGCCATCCAAGCCCTCAGCACCATCCATTTGCGTAAGCATTTGATTGACAACTCTATCCGTAACTCCGGTAGAATCATGACCTCTCTTCGGAGCAATTGAATCAAATTCATCAAAAAACAATATACACGGTCTTGCAGCAGATGCTCGCTCAAACAATTCACGGACAGATTGTTCTGATGCACCAATATATTTATTCAAAATTTCAGGCCCCTTAACGGAGATAAAATTTAATCCACATTGTGAAGACACTGCTGATGCAAGCAACGTTTTGCCACAACCTGGATACCCGTAAAGCAAGATACCTGATCTCAATCTAAGTGGGCAATTTGCAAAAATTGGAGCATATTTAGTAGGCCATTCAAGTGTCTCCAATAAAATCTCCTTGGCTTTTTTGAGTCCACCTATATCATCCCATTTCACTTTTGATTGCTGAAGTTTGATGTTTCTCAAACCTGAGGGCGTGAAATCCTTCAAAGCCTTTTCAAAATGAGGAAATACAATAGTATGCGGCTGTTTTGTATCTTGTTTTTGCGACTGTGATTTTAGGACACCTTCTTTTCTGTTTAAATAGTCAAATAACACCTCGTGGTAGGCTCTTTCAATCAAAACTTTCAAATCAATTGGTAAATATCCCTCAGTTTCGTTTAAAAGATCATTAAGTTCCACGCCACTTGGATCCTCAAACTGCAAATTTTTTTTCTCTAAATAATATTTAATAATGTCGGCCCTTTGTGTTTTGTCTGGAACATTTATTTTGAAATAATGGTTTACTAAAAGTGGGTTGGATAATAAAAGTTTGTTGAGGTTATCCTTAGTATTTGAGGTTAAAATTAATCTGACATCATATTCGTCCGCCCCACTTTCATTAAATAACTTAAAGTAATTGCTGATGAAAAATTCTGTAAAATTGTTTGTGACTGAGTTTCCATCATTAAATATTTGCTCTGACTCTTGATAACAAACTAAATGAAAGTTTTCTATAATCAAAATAACCTTCTCGTATCTGATTAACTGTAAGAATAATTTAGAGAACGTTTTCTTTATTGCTTCAAAATTTCCGACTTCGTTCAAATGATTTTCAAGATCAATAAGAATGATTTTGTGAAGCGATTTAGGGTATATATCTTGTATTAGTGACTTGATTAGCAATGATTTTCCTGACCCAGAAGGACCATGAATTAATACACCATTAATGGCTTTTTGAACAGTTGTTGTAATCTGAGTCTTCAAATTTTCATACCCTATCAATTCAATATTTACATCTTCATCATCGCTATCAGTACTGCCATTTGCTTCTTCTGTGGTAGATATACCAGTATCTTCAATTTTGTCAAGTAAAATTCTCTCAATCTCAGATGTTTTCTTTAAAATAGGAGTAGATATCTCAAAATTTATTTCATCAATAGTTTCAGAGATATACCAACCATCTGAAGACTTGAATTCCAAAGCACCACCTTCCGGAAGATAATTTTCAACAATTGGTAAATTAACAAAGTTCGTTATTGCATTATTATTGAAGAACAAGCAGTCGGCTAAAGATTTCTTTATAGCTAGTAATGCTGTAGTGTCTTCCTTGCTTAGGAGATCATCATACATACCTAAATTTCTCTTATTTCCCATTCCCAACACTTTTTCCTTTGTCATGTTTCGTTCTGGGGTCTTGGTAGTGAATGGGTGAATAAGCAACGATGTTGGCTTTCTCGACAATGGATTTAGTGCACTCCGTAGAACAATAATATTCCCATTAGAATTGTGAATCCCCAAACTTTGAGTCAATATTTTCAGAAGGCCGATGTAGTTTGGTGGAGCGTCAGCAAAATGCACAATTTTAGCAACCACATTCTTAACTTTACCATTGAGCTCCTGTTGTTTACCACTAGCAGTGGTTTTCAGTTGTGTTGACTTTCTTGCTTGATCTTCTTCAATTTTCTCATTAGGAAGCACTGAAATGCTAACATAACTTGATTCAGGTAATTGATCTTTTATTTCTAATAAATTAACATAAACTTCAAATGCATATTCGTTGACGGCTACTCCTTTGAAAGACGCGTGTGGTAGACATATGTTTCTTAAAAGGACCTTTGGCGAGGCCTCACTAGACCTTTTACTGCTTGCTATAGATCTGGTTTTCCTCGAAGAAGCACTGGTCTTGGTGGCTCTGACTTTCGGTGCTACTATTACTTCACAATTTGGAGATATTTTGGCAAATTTCGTTGTATTTTTTGGCAAAGGTTCTATTTTGGTAACTTTCAAATTAGCTATCACGGTATTTGATGGATATACCACCAAAATTTGATCTAACTTGACAGCTCTGGTTTGGTTCAATAGTCTGTCCTCTAAAAATTGTGAATGAATTTCGACGAGCTCCCAGTCTGAGGAAGAGACAGGTTCTAGATATATTTTATGTGCCACCGGAGCATTAAATTGCAAATTAATTGTAACTTTCTCATTGTCATTTAATTCAAAAGAATTTGCAAAAATCGGGTCAATTTCAATCACTGGTTTTATAGATGCAGCGCTTGTCATACCAGACCATCCAGCATAGGCATATTGTATTGGCTTTTTCTTGGGCTTCCATGATAGTTCTATCACCACTGCCTGCACATTGATGTTGGCACCATAGAGCAAAGATACTAAATCCGAAGGTAAATTCACAAGGTTTGACCTTAAAGAAACATAAGAAATGGTTGCCTCAATAGAATCCATGGTTGTTGATGCGTATCTGGGAACACAATTTACATCAGCGAGAAATAATGTAACAGAGGTTTTCTATCTATGACTGGAACGAAGCCACTCAATCTAAAGCGCCGTCGTTATTAATATCACTTGTGGGGAGCCTACAAGCGTCAAGCGATTGCTATACGCACCAGTGTGCTGTGTATAAGGCATGTGACTAGTCATATGGTGCCGCTTTGGAAGATTAACAAATCGCATCAAGAAACAGTCTCCGCTGCCTTTGAAACGCCATGAAGGCTGTTGGAATGGTTAAACAGCTACAGATCAAAAACAACTAAGAGGCAACTTTAACAGTATAACAATATGTCGATTCAGTTTATAATAATCATGAACAGACAAGGCAAAGTGAGGCTTTCTAGGTGGTATGGAACATACGCTGACGATGAAAAGCAGACTCTCAAATCGCAGGTCCATAAGCTAGTCTCTTCTAGAGATCATAAATACCAGTCAAACTTCGTGGAGTTTCAAAATAATAACAAACTAGTGTATAAGAGGTTTGCAGGGCTATTTATCGTCTTTTGTGTTGGTTTGGAAACAAATGATTTAATATATTTAGAGTCTATACAATTGTTAGTTGAGGTGTTGGATGCGTTTTTCGGTAATGTGTGCGAGTTAGATATAGTCTTCAATTTTTACAAAGTGTATGCTATATTAGATGAAATGTTCTTGGGCGGCGAAATAGAAGAAACTTCGAAGGATGTGATAATAGAGCGAATAAAGCATTGTGAAAGATTTGATTAGCCTATAAACTTATTCCGCGCGATTCAGGCTTCAAGTGAAATCTAGTCGATCATTTTGTTCTCTTTTAAGAAAACATGTCCATCTGATTATTCGGTTGATGTTTGCCAAGTAACACACGTACATGTTAGTAGCTAGCTACGGCCCAAAAAGCTGGAAAGTGCCTCAGCTTTCACTTGTCCACTTTTTGAGAAAAATTGTATAGATTTAACTCTATATTAACGGTATAGGTTTTCCTATATATACTGTTGAAGACTCTACTCAACAAGTACATCCCGTTGCTGCTCAGTTGAAGAATGATTTAAAATTTGATTGCTGTCTAATGGCTATAATATATATGCGAGCAGGTCTCACTCAAAAAGCTCTATTGGATTTGTATTTTCATTTTCAATGTAGTCTTTTGTTAAAGTCAGTATGCTTTGCTGAACTTCTTTAATACTTTTGTTATCGACATACACTATCTCGAAAGTAGAAGGTCCAGATACGCGCTGCTGTTCCTCTTTGTTGAAAAATTTTTCAAACTGTTGTTTAACTTTTAGCTGAAACTCAACTTTTTCGTATCTCTCTTCACCATAATTCTCTCTAACAGAGAGCCTGCTAACATTTTCATTGTCCCTAAAAGTAAGAAATAGTGTCAAATCAGGTTTTGGCAAACCAATGTCTGGATTCACACACCATTGAAAATCTAAACCGTTAGCAGCAGAGTACGCAATTCCTGAATAATAATATCTATCCATTATTAGGTTGACATTTTGTGAAAGCTTTTGAAGGAGCTTATCCCTTACTTCCCACCTATTGGCAGAGAATAAAAGATGTATAGACTCTTTCGGTAGCTGAAAGTCCTTATTCACAAGGTACTCATTTATAAGTTTCCCTATTTCTGTTGTTCTATCTTTACAACGTGTTAGTAAAAAAAAGTCCAATGAGTTACGTAGTGATCTTTCTTTACGTACCAGGAAACTTAACAAGCTCTGCTTTCTTGCCTGATTTATGAAACTCCTGAATTAGCAAGTCAACCTGAGTCGACTTTCCTGTCCGGTCTAAGCCCTCGACTAAAATTATTGAACCTCTGGAAGATGTGGCATTCATTATATGGTTAATCAGGGAGCAAGGAATTCTCGTGCGGTACTCCTCAGGGCTGTAGATAGTCCTTGGTTATTATTCTTTTGATCTTATGTAAGGCGCAATTACGCGTCACTATCGCGTTATGAGCCTGGGTTCACTTGTCCTCGTATTGCCAACTTGTCAATGTCTTAGATTCTGATATAACTCAGTGAAACTCGACATCCAGAACACTGAAATGCTAATTAGTAAAAAGCAAAGCTTCACTAGCATGGAGTCACACCCCGAAGCTACTTCGCTTGCCTCATAATTTTTTTTCTGTTCCTCGAATCTTGCTCATTAATGAATATGAATACTTTGAATGTTTGCTTCTCAACCATAGACGCTCACCTCATTCGGCCTGTACATAGTGAATTTCATAGTAGACACCTCTCCTACAGGAACGACTTTGTATTGTCTTTTTATCTCGTCAGGTACGTCATACTATTTTAATTGAGGCTAGAAAACGTGCAATTGGCCAAAAGAAAGATTAGAGTAAGACAAACTTCAACAACTTGACAAATTTCAAGATGTGCATTCTAGCCTCATGCAGGTGATGCATTTAGTGGATTGTTACATTTGGCCAAAAATTCCAGGCGAAGTCAACCTGATTCCACCACAGAGGCCTCGATGCCATGAGACAATAAATTGAAAACAATGATGTTTACCCCTGAAATACTATAAAAGAAGGCAATTTTTCTTTGAATTTCTGGATGTGTAGTTGTTCTTACTGTTTATATTTTCTTTTCAAAGTAACATAAACTTTTCTTTTATTGATTCAATAACTCCCTCAAAATCACACAAAATGGTTAACCAAGATACTGCTAAAAAAATCGGTGAAGGTGTCGGTATTGCTGCTGCTGTTGGCGGTGTTGCTGCTGCTGTTGGCGGTGTTGCTGCTGCTGCTGGTTATGCTTACAAGAAGCATGAAGAAAAAGAAGATCGTGAAAAGAACAGCTATGGTGGTTCTAACAGCTTTGGTTCTTCTGAGAAAAAAAATAGCTACGGTTCTTCCAATGACGACAGTTACGCTTCAAAGAATACTGACAGTTATGGGTCTAGCTCTGGTAACAACTATGGTTCTTCCAATAACAACGACAGTTACGGCTCCTCTTCAAGAAACAACGACAGTTACGGCTCCTCTTCAAGAAACAATGACAAGTACGGTTCTTCCAATAATGATAGCTATGGTTCCTCTAACAACGATAGTTACGGTTCTTCTAGAAACAACGACAGATACTAAGTCTAATGATTTGATGATACTAGCAAATATGCGCTTTTATGTTTTTATTTAATAGAATACACTACGGTTTTTTTTCCTGAAATAACTAGTTTTTGTAGACTGTCAATTACCACGGCAAAAAATAATTCAATTAACATGTTTGATACTGAATAAAACTCTAATTAAAGATAAGAAGTCTCGAAGACAGCTTAGTGTACTTATTTTTTTTTTTTTTTGGTAACCAGTT
>JXWR01004245.1_pt1 | contig 19124 bp, 8 predicted proteins | sample 315541 | NCBI WGS metagenome assembly JXWR01 (sample SAMN03273951, study PRJNA271842) | soil metagenome | isolation source: rice field ambient CO2 | place: India: CRRI Experimental farm Cuttack,Odisha-753006 | collected 2013-12-17
TAACAAGTCAAATCCATATTTTCCGGCTTGATGTCACGATGATAAATCCCATTATCGTGGCAGTGTTGAATAGCACTAGCCAAATCAGCAGCAAAATTCTTGAAAACATAAGAATTGTCGTATGGTTTGCTAAGGGTATTGGTGTTATCACTATTGTCATTCAAAAAATCATGCAAGTCACCAAATTCGCAGTATTCAAGCACTAAAAAGTAGTGAGTCTTGGTACGGAAGTGGTCAAGAAGCTGACAAATGTTGTCGTTATCTTTAAGTTTAGCAAGAATTGCAATCTCATGCTGTGCTACTTGATCAACCTGCAGCACAGATCTGTCCATTGCTTTGATGGCGACTTTCTGATTGGTGACGGTATCCAAAGCAAGACTGACTTTGCCAAAAGTCCCAGACTGAAGACTGGTGAGCTTCTTGTAACGGTTGTGTAAAAGGGATTGGCCATTGTCGTATTTGCTAAAGGCGGATTGTTTGCCCTTTAAAGAAGCAGTGGAAATTGAGTTTGAATTACCAGAAGAAGACATTGTTTTGTTTCAAAAGATAGGCAGGCAAATAAACACTTTAGTCACACTTGAATTACACTTTTCTTCAACTCAAGAGGTTGGATTAATCACGAAGCGGTAAACTGAAAAAAGTGGAAAACCAAAGTTGGCTAACCGAAAACAAACGAAAGAAGGGAGAAAGGATAAAAGACAACAAAAAGATAGATCGGGGCCAAAAAAAAAAGGAGGATTAAAGAAGATGAGGATCAATAATAAAGTGAAAAGAAAAAGCAGTAGGATCAGTGGTGGTGATTGTTGTTGTTGTTGTTGTTGGTGGTGGTGGTGGTGGTGTAGTGTTTGAGATGATTATGGAAAATGAAAACAAGTAGCAGTATCAAACAACGACGGCAAGGAGAGGGGGGCAGATAGCGCTGGATATATCTGTTCCGGGGGGATGAGCGATAAGCGGGAACCTAGAATATTCGAGAATCAGTCATGGGAGGCAATGGCTATTGGGGGTGGCCAGTAGGGTGCAACCACGTGCTATAACGGAAAGTTAGATCAATTTGCTATCCGCACCTCAGTTTGACATAAATCTAAAACTCAAAACTTGCGGCTGTTATTATTAAATAAGCTTCCCCTTTCAACTTTGTGCCAACATTCTCAGCTCAGCTGCAGAGGAATGCAACATTGTGTCTCTGAGGGGGGTGAAATCATGCGATATCGTGCACTGTAGTGTAGTAGCAATGTGCACATTGCAGCACGTCAGCTGCCATGCGTCACTCAACAAGTCAAAAAGCCAGAAACTCTTAGTCATCATCACGTTTTATATAAATTGCACCGCCATAGAAGTCACCGCACACTGAGAATGTGGCTGGTGGGATGAGCGCCCGCATTGATCATGAAATGCGCTCAATTCGAATTGTGTTTAAACCCAAAGCTCGGTGCTCAGACTCAAGGCAGGGTAGCACGTATGCAGAATATACCAAAACAGATAAAGGTAAACAGTGTGCTGTTACAGCAAACTACAGTAAAAAATAAAATGTAAAAAGTAACAATATATAGATATTAAAATGAGATTAAAATTGACATATCAGCTAATTATCATGCCTCTGCTGTCAATATTGCAGACCTAATGGCCGTGCTATCGCTATTGGCGCCAGGCCCTTGCATTTGTTACATTTCATCAAACAACCGACTAATCTCTTCTACTGGATAAAAAAGCAAAGTGGCCGTGGATTGCGAGTTCCAAAACGTCAACATGAATGCGTGTGATTGAACTACTCCTAGGAGCATAGTCTAACCTACGGCGATAAACAGCATCCTTTAGAGTCACATTCGTGTCAACAAGAAACAAGTTTTCTCAAAGTTTTGAATTACCACTCTTCAAAATGTCTCAGAAATGGTCTCGAGCTCCTTGACATGCATTGATTGGACCAGTAGTATGGATAGCCGCGCAATAATGGCCATGAAACAAGATACACAGACTATACTATACTATACTGTTGACCAAGTGCCTATTCCGTATAATCAAATCTCCACAAAGGACTTGATGAACATCCTCAACGTCTACCAGCTCGGAAAACACACTTTCAAAAACACACGCTCTCTGGCGTTTATTTTGCAGCCTACACGCTTGGCCGTGATGGGCTTACCATCAAACACATATACTGGCTTAAATCCATTTTCGATCATTCTCGCGGTGCGGTAAAAGAAGCCAGAAGAATGCGAGGTGGTTTGGCCGCTTTCATTAGTCTTGTAGTTTAAACCTTTAGTGCCCATAATAAATTGAATGAAATGCACTGATGCAATTTATTAACTAATAGAGAGTAGCAAGAATAACTGCCAGAGTGCTGTGTATGTGCTACAGCGTTACCAAATGAGGAATTGTAAATATTGAAAGGTCCTGTATGCTCTCTCTCTCTCTCTAGCCATACATGAACGTAATAGAAAATATAAATGCGCTGCTGATAATATCTTATTGGTCATAGCTTAGTCATTATAAAAATATACCAATATAGTGGGTCATCACCCACAGACCATCTACCACGTTCCCTGCCGCATTGGGCAAATTTGTTTTACAGCGCAGCCCACTGCATCGCCAGCTACTAGCGCCAGTCGTTCCGTCATTCAGACATCCAACCCGTTAATCAAGCACCAACTAGAATTGTACACCAGTGCTGATAAAATTTTTGTTTCGACCGCCGAGGAAAACACTATAATAAGTTACTTTCTTTTTGACCAACTGTTCTCTTCTTGGTCTTTTTTGAGTTTGTTTGTTAAAGCAGTTTTGTTTTAGTATTGCAAGTGCTGCTGCTGTTTGCTACTTTTGACTGAAAACATCCAGGAACAAAAATTCAATCGATAGAGTGCGGTATAGTGAAGTGAAATCGCTCCATTATGTTATTCTCCGTCAAGCTTGAGAAGGAAATCTATGCTCCTTGGAAGGCTCAGTATATCAATTACGAGAAGCTTAAGAAACATCTCAAAGAAAACGTCTACTATCAACCGACATCTGACAATGACGGAAACAAAAGAGGTAACGTCAAGGACAAATGGACTGAAAAGAACGAAAGTGATTTTGTCCATCAGTTAGACTTGGAGTTGGAAAAAGTCTATTCTTTTCAAACCAACCAGTATAAGGAACTCGATGCCAGAATTTCCAGTTTGGAGAACTTGATTGATAATAATATTGACGACACCGCCATCAATAGCGTCGCTAGCAATAATAATAATAATAATAGTAACAGCACTTTTCTTGCTAATTTCGATTACAAAAAGTTCCAAAATGACTTGGAAGAGAGCTTAAGCCTAGCTCAAGAATTGGATCATTTCGCAAGAGTTAATTTCACCGGATTTGTGAAGATTGTGAAGAAACATGATCGATTGCACTCTCAGTACACAGTGAAACCACTTTTGAATGTCAGACTTAATGAATTACCATTCCACTCAGAAGATTATTCGCCTTTGCTTTACCGGATTTCCATCCTTTACAATTTCCTTAGGGAAAACTTCTCGAATAAGATTGTCGCCAGCAGTAGTGTCAACTCCATGACTTTGAACTCAGTGAGTTCCAACAAAGCCATCAGCACTGCCGCTGCTGCTGCGGTCGCCGGTGCTCAGAGCAAAAAGAGTTTCAAAAGTTTCAAATTTTGGATTCATCCGGACAATTTGATGGAAGTCAAAACAAAAATCCTTCGACACTTACCTGTGCTTATCTACAATAATAATAGACTTGGCACTGATGGTGACGTTAGTGAGAATGATTCCATTATTACTTCGTTGTATTTCGATAACGCGAATTTTGACTTATACAATTCCAAGCTTCAAAAAAATAACAACTCGCCAACTTTGAGACTTAGATGGTCGGGCAGGTTGATTGAAAAACCAGATATCTTTTTGGAAAGAAAATTGTTTCATGACAATGATGAGCAAGGCCACGAAAACTTGGATATTGGCGACAATGGCGATACAGGGGCCGGCGCTGCTGATGATATTGGTGACCTTGAAGGTGGCGCTGATGAAGGTGATGCTGATGCTCTTCGTAACAACAATGACACTAACGAAGATGTCAGCCAATCCAACGAAAAGCTCATTTCTATCCAATTGAAGGAAAAGTACATCAACAGCTTCATCTTCAATAATGATTCCATCTCCATCAACAAAATCATCAACAAGATGGTCAAACGTGGTGATGACTCTCAATCCATCAAAAAATTTAAAAAAAATATCAAAACTTTGCAACATTTTATCAATGAAGGAGAATTAGAGCCAGCATTGAGATGCGTTTACACGAGAACCGCGTTCCAAATTCCTGGCGACGATAGAGTTAGAATCATTATCGATAGTGATATTTTATTCATTAGAGAGGACTCGTTTGACAAGTACAGACCGATTAGAGATCCGCAACAGTGGCATCGTACCGATATCGATTCAAAGATTGATAATCCATACTCATTGCTCAGAAAGGGAGAGTATGCTAAATTTCCATACTCAGTGATGGAAATAACAGTACAAGAACAAGGAGACGTTGGAGGAGGAATGTCAAAGCTTGGCACACAACTCTCTTCTTCTTCTGCTGCTGTTGGTAACTCATTGCTCAGTCCAAATGCCGCCAGTAACAATGATCATCAACACAATAAGATTAAGCTCTCATTCACTAGAAAATCAGGCAAATGGATTGAAGAGTTGGCTTCATCACATTTGGTCAAGGAAGTGCCTAATTTCAGTAAATTCATTCAGGGTATTGCTTCATTATATACCGAGGATGATCGGTTGGATATTTTGCCATTTTGGCTACCTGAATTGGAGAAAGATATTCGCAAGGATCCAAAGGAAGCATATGATGAAGAGTTGCAAAAATTGCAACAACGCAAACATTCAACTAGTTTGATTAATAAGATCAACCGTCTATCTCCACAATTGGCGGCTGCCTCTGGAAGCAAGAACCAGCAACAGCAAGGTTCTAACGTTGCTGCTGGTACTGCTGGAAAACGCTCAAAGAAAGGTACATCTGTTAGTGCTAGCGGCGATGCAGATTTAGAAGACTATGATTCTTCAGACAATGAAGAAGAACTTTTTGGAGCACTCAATGACGATGATGAAGACAGCGAATTTGAAGATTCTGATTTTGAGCCTGATTTGGGATCCTCTACTGCGGTGGCTAGCTCCAGTGCAGCCGGCCTCACTGAAGGCAGACGCACCGCTAGTCTGCAAACTGATGGTACTAGTAGAACCAGCAGGTCAAGCAACCAAGGCTCGTTGACTAGCAGAAACTACACCGGCAACATGAGTCACCGCCATCAACAACATCACCACCGCGGCCAGCGCTCATCAAAACTTGTTGACATTGAGTCTGAGGACGAAGAAGTCGTGCTCCCGCCAGGAGTCAAAGAACCAAAATCTTTCATCAAAAATGCCGGTCCAGTCAAAGTTGAAGCTAAAGTTTGGCTAGCTAATGAAAGAACCTTTATTAGATGGTTGCATACTGCAGTGATTATGTTTTTATTCAGCACTTCAATTCAAGCATCTAGCTATAAATCCAATTTTCCAAAAATTAATGAAACGGTATCGGGGATTTATTTCCTAATTACATTGTTTACCCTTGGCTGGGGATACTATGTCTACAAGCATAGATTACAAGTGATACAAAGTAGAGACGGGGCACACTTGGATAATATGGTGGGACCTTTAGTAATTGCGGTGGCATTGTTGTTTGTCTTAATTATTAATTTTAGTACTGGGTTGCAGAAGAGTTTGGTGCATCATGAATTGGGGCCAAAGTTGAAAGAGTTGAAGGATGGTGAAATCACAAAGGAGTATTTTAGATTTTTTGCTAAACATGTTGCTGGCGTTGAGATAGAGTAGGTCTGTTTGAATAGCAGTTTCCTTTTCCCCCATATACTTCCTGTCCTTCAAGAAGATAACTACTCCGTTTTCTGTCATTTGCATAGAGAGCCGAAAGCTTTATTTTATCATTTTTTGTTTTTATTTATTTATTTGCGCTTATATGTCTAGAAATTGTAAAAAAAAAACGAAAAAAAAAAATATACGTATGTTGTTCTTCAATCTACTTCAGGTCCTTAAACCCATAACTGAATATCGAACTGTAAAATACAAGTTGCAAACAAAGTAGAAAGCATGGAGCTTTTTGTGTAAATAAAACGACTATGGAGACAGCTGTGCTAGCGACTGTTATTCAAATGCTATGGTGCTATACAGCATGCTACAGTAACAATCCCAAAACTTACATTATCGCACCATATAAAAATTTACCAACTTTAACGTATATCCACCTAATGAGGATACTTTATTTTAAGCTGACAGTGCTGGCCAAACAAGTATGGGCTAGATAGCCTTAGTTTAGCAAAACGCATCCTATAAAAAGCTGCACACCACTGGCACACCAGCAGTCCTGGAAAATGCTATTAGTAATCTATAAGCAGACAAGCGGGAGTGTTTGTGCGCATGTCAATACGAGCTAGTATACGGTAAACGTTCCAAAGCGTACCTGCTGATGAATAACCATCAATTACAAAAATCGATGAATCACGGCATGTTGAAAGCTGCTTACTATTGCTTAGTTATTCAAAATCGCTTTGCTGACCTTGTCGCTTACTGTGACTGGCTGGATTTCAAACCCCGAAGCTAGGATACCCTACCCAGCCGCGTGACTTTTAGCCAATTTTTTTTTTTTCTCTTTTTTTCTTTTTCTGATTTACTTTTTTTTTTTTTTTCCTCGTTGACTAGGTGCGTGTGCGAGAGGGTTTTAAGACACTGAAAATAATATATAACCATTGCGAATTCTTTCCACTGGTGAACAACTGCAGTGATTTCTTTCTGCACTATATCACTCTGCCATATACACATTATATTTACAATACACTATACTACAGTACCCCTTATTTGAAACTTCAAACCATCTATAATAGCATTACAACATAATAGCCCACTTAATATGACTACCCAGAAGAAACTTCTCTTTGTCTTGGATCCATCCATCATCCAGAGCTCATCTACCAAGATTGCCCTCATCAAGAAATTACTAGCACTTACTTATACAGACCATGATGTGGACCAATACAACATCAACTTGATTTACGTGCGGGCTCGCCAGAATAACATTACTTACAATCATTATGACTTGGTTTACTACCTCAACAGCAGCAACTTTGCCACGATATTGCAGCACTTGCTTGCAGTGCATCAAGCCACTTCGAGCTCAACTTCCAACAACAACAACAACAACAACAACATCCCACAACAGCAGCAGAGTAGTCTTCCTGAGGAAGTAGTTAGTCTTGTGCAGGACTATCAGCACGAAGAAGGCAATGGTAACTACGAATTTAGCGAAGATACTCTCAAGATGATTTACAAGTTGATGATCAGTGATGGGAAATTCTTTGTGCGGAACGAGCTGTTGAATTTAACTGCAATCATGAATGGTTTTTTGATCGATGGAGATTTTTGGATCAAGCCAAACACCTCGGTCGTGGGAGCAGTGCCATTAAGTAAACCAGTCAGTCTTAATAAGACTAACAAGGTTTCAATCAACAACAATAACAATAGCAACAGCAGCAGCAGCGGTGGACTCAAGAAATTGCCTAAATTCAAGAAAGCAGCAGCAGCATCAGCAGCACCAACCCAGCATAAGGCCGAGGTAAAAGTGGCTGACTTGAACTCAAATTTGCAATCCAAGTTGAAATTCTTTGACAACAACACATTCAATGACAATTCTAGCATAGAATCTGATGACAGTCCATCACCAAAATCCCTCAATAACTATGATGATATTGATGAAGCCTCTGAAAATGGACTCATCAATGAACATGATTTACTTGGCAATGCATTACCAGAACCGCTCAAGTTGACGTCGATGAAGTGCGTGTTCGATGAAAATGGGGCGCCAGTGAAGCGCCGCAAGAAGGCCTGTAAGAATTGTACTTGTGGGTTGAGAGAAATGGAAGAGCAGGAAATTGAACAGCGGGACGCAAATCTCAAGGAGCAACAAAAGGATGCTGTCAAGTTTAGTAGTGAAGAAGTGACGGAAATTGACTTTACGGTAGAAGGTGAGAAGATTGGTGGATGTGGATCTTGTGCTTTGGGCGATGCTTTTAGATGTGACGGGTGCCCATACTTGGGGCTTCCACCGTTTAAGCCAGGCGAGGCCATTTCCATTGGGGCCATGGGCGATGACTTTTGAGTCATAAAAAAAAAAAGAGTATTCAGCATACGTTTTGCGTATTACACATTATTTAATATTATTCAGTTTACATAGCATTGTTTTGTTTTAGTTTTAGTTTTGCGGTTCTTTTGGTTTAACTTGTTTTCTCATTTACTTTCTACATTTCACTTTCTACATCCTCTATTTTGATTTTAATCTGCTGCTTTCATAGCAAATCTAGCCATATGGCGGTCTAATCAACAACACTCTGTTTTACATTGCCTTACACACTATCTGTTGCACTATCTGTTGCCGTAATCTGTTTCCTTTCTCTGTGCGGCCGTCTCTGTGTGGTCGGGTAACTTAAGAAGCGCTCTACCGCCTCTTTGGGCAAAGCGCCACCAGCAGAAAACAAAGAAGAAAACGAAGCCAAAAACACCAGAAACACACCGCTATCACCGTAATTGCAACACCATCACAGCAATACAACAATCCACTTATCACCACTACAACTCTCTCACTATTCCATCGTCTTTGCTCAAGACTGTCACTCACATAGCAGAGCATTTCACACAATCTCAGCAACACCCTCTCCACGAAAAATTCTACTGTAATTCTCTCACATCTTTTGTTCTGGCCACTCTCTCCTGTCGCATCACTCGCTGCTGCTCGTTATCTAGCGCCAGCCCTCATCTCAACACAAAGGAAAAGTTTTATTCTCAGCTCAAGTCGTAAACCTGAGCATTTCAGACATCTACAGGTTTCTTTCTCTTTTTTTTTCTTTTCTTATTTGAAGTATATTGAGAAGCATCAATCATCATCAATAACTGTCATTCACTTACTCGCCTTGCCTTCCAACACAATCCTAAGCCAATTTCATCCTATTCACCCAGTTGCATTACATAATATTACTCAACGTAACTCAATCTAACCTATATTTACACATACCTATTTAACTCAACTACTACCATGGGCGCCTGTTGTTGTTGTTTAAGACGTATGTATTAATTTTAATAGAAAATAAAAAAAAAATTGCATTTAACCATCTTTTCTCTTCCACTTTACTAACCGCTCTATATAGAAGAAAATGATGGCTCCAGCCAACCTCTCTTGCACCAAAATGAAAGAAACGCCATTGCTGAATTACTCAACTACTTGGAAAACAGAAATGAAGTTGATTTTTTTGGTCCGGGCCCCTTGAAAGCCCTCAGCATCCTTGTTTATTCAAACAATTTGGACTTGCAAAGAAGCGCTGCTTTAGCATTTGCCGAAATTACTGAAAAAGATGTCAAAGCAGTTGGCCGTGAAGTATTTAAACCAATTTTATCTTTGCTTAAATCTACAGACAGTGAAGTGCAAAGAGCCGCTTGTGCTGCTTTAGGTAACTTGGCCGTCAATAATGACAACAAAGTGCTTATTGTTGAAATGGGCGGTTTGCAACCATTAATCAAACAAATGGAGTCTCTTAATACCGAGGTACAATGCAACGCAGTAGGTTGTATTACCAATTTGGCCACTCAAGATGATAACAAAGCCAAAATTGCTAAAAGTGGTGCCTTGATTCCATTGACTAGATTGGCTAAAAATAAGGACCTTAGAGTACAAAGAAACGCCACTGGTGCGCTTTTGAACATGACCCATTCTTTGGAAAATAGACAAGAATTAGTCAATGCTGGTGCAGTGCCAGTATTGGTGTCATTATTGTCCAGTAGTGACCCAGATGTGCAATATTACTGTACTACTGCTCTCTCAAATATTGCAGTTGATGAAATCAATAGAAAAAGATTAATTCAAACTGAACCTCGTTTAGTAAGTCAGTTGGTATTGTTGATGGATTCTCAATCTCCAAGAATTCAGTGCCAAGCTACTTTAGCTTTGAGAAATTTGGCTTCTGATCCATCTTACCAATTGGAAATTGTCAGAAATGGTGGGCTTGTACATTTAGTGGGGCTCTTGAAGAGCACTCATCAGCCATTAGTGTTGGCTGCTGTGGCTTGCATCAGAAACATTTCGATACACCCATTAAACGAAGGTTTAATTGTTGATGCTGGGTTTTTGGACCCATTGGTGAAATTGCTAGATTACAAAGATTGTGAAGAGATTCAATGCCATGCGGTTTCCACTTTGAGAAATTTGGCTGCTTCATCAGAAAAAAACAGATTAGCACTTTTGGAAGCCAATGCCGTACAGAAATGTAAAGATTTGGTGTTGAAAACTAAAGGTAGTGTGCAATCGGAGATTAGTGCATGTTTTGCCATTTTGGCCCTTGCTGATGATTTAAAGCAAAAATTGTTGGATTTAGATATAATTGATGTTTTAATTCCATTGACTTTTAGTGAAAACAACGAAGTTGGAGGCAATTCTGCTGCTGCATTGGCCAATTTGTGTTCAAGAATACCAAATTATGATTACATTATTAAAGATTGGGAAGAACCAAATGATGGGGTTAGTGGATTTTTGATTAGATATTTGAATATGAATAACACTACTTTTGAACATATTGCCCTTTGGACAATTTTGCAACTTCTTGAAAGCGAAAACAAAAAGATTCATGAATTGATTAAAAGCAATGACAACATTAGTAATGGGGTAAAAGCATTAAAGATTAGAACTGGTCAAGAAACTAATATTGATGCTAACGACCCAAATGATATTGTGAGGGGTCCAAAGGCAGAAGTTTACAACTTGGCACAGCAAATTGTTAGCTATTTTGACTAATTGTGTTTGTGTTGTGATTTGATATCACGCGCTACTGACACTTTATTCTTCTGACTCGATCCTCTCATATCAATAATATTCTAATCGAACTGCATCTTCATTTACTTTTATTTGATTTTTTTTTCTTCTCTCTTATTTCACTTTGGTTTTCTCCCTTTTCTTGATCTTTCTCTGTTCTCACAAGCTTTTGTTTTACTTGTTTGCCTTTTGTGCTTTTTTCCTTCCCAGAATTGTGTCTGTCACTTGGATTTCAGAGGCAACAAAAAAGCGTTTTTGCCTGGTTGCTCCGGCTAATATTTTTTTTTTTTTTGTTTTCGTCTCTCGTTGGTTATTGTCTCTATCTTATCTTTTATCCTCTAATTTCCTAAAATCGTTTCCGTTTTTTAATTTATTTTTATCAATCTTTTTTAGTCTTCGTTTCCTTTTTTCTTCCGTATTTTATCTGTTGTTTTGGCTTCACTACACTTTTTTATTTTTTGGTTTTTGATTTCCCCTTTTTTTTATTTTTTTTATCTTCTCGTATTCTTCATTTTTCCATTTTTATTACGTACTATTTAACTGACTAACTGACAAACTACTCAACTAACTACTTGACTAACTATTTATCTACTCAACTAACAAAGTAATTATTTGACTGCTCAACTAGCAAAGTAATTTTTGTCTGCTTTCTGCGGAACTATGACTAAGCCTGGTAAACTCAGTCTTTTAGTTTTGTTTCACTTTTTTTTTGTGAAGCCTACTTAAGCTTTTTTTTTTCTTTTTAATCTTTATTTAACCTTTTTTTTTAATAGACAATTGGTGATCCGAGAAAGTCAAATATGTGAGAAATAAAATAAACATACTTCTGTTTATGTGATTATAATATTTGATTCTTTTTTTGTCCTTGTGTTACTATGTTTCTAAGTAATGCTGTTGTAGTGGTTCAATTGCGCACTATAGGCGAATATTTGAAACTATATTACGTACACGCGGGGTGGGGAACCCCCTGTAGCAGCAGCCAACACGAAAAATCAAATTACACCACACTGCGCTAGACTAAATAATTTTCACTTACTAAAATTATATTTTTTCCTTGGTGTTTTTACAGACTGCAGCTGCGCGCTGGAAATCCAGAGAACGGACGCAAAGAACGAAAGAACTCTAGTGGAGGAACTACTTTGTGAAGACAGACAGAAAGAAAGAAAAAGCGGCAATTGTTAACAGCAAAAACCAAAGAAAAAAAAAAAAAAAAAAGCTGAACCAGCAAACTATCTAAAATCACCGCCAACAAAGTAAAACATAACAAAAACAACAATAAAACAAAAACTATTCCTGTGTTTCTGTTTATTCCGAAATACATTTTATACACTGTTACTGTTACTGTTTTCTTTTCGTTATATTCATCTCATTCATACAGATTAACATAATTACTGCTACATACATCTGTTCTTTCAACCACGCATCAATCCATCGGTGGTCTGTTTGTTTGTTTGTTTGTTTGTTTTGCATCATTATCACCATCGTCATCATCGTTTGATTCTTTGGTCATCATTTGAGATTTCAGTTATTGGATTGTTGAGAACTTAACTGCAATCCAAGTTTTTCACAATCATCTCCATTATTGTCCTCCGCACAATAAATAACATAATACTACGGGGATCCGCTTCTGCCCAACTTCTAATTGGACATTCATTCATAAACACTGGGATATATGCTATCTAGTTCTCACTAAGCAAGAAAACAAATTAATATCAATACCAGTAACAATGTCAATGCGATCACACTACGACCCAATCCACGATATTGGTAATGACTCCACCAATGGCAACAATACTAACATTAGCAACGGCAATAGCAATGGAAATGGTAGTGGCAATGAACAACAAGCAACATTAACACCTCATGTAGGAAGTCCACACAGTAGCAGCAATGGAAGCAACGGAAGCAGTGTTGGAACACACATTGCACCTCATCAACAACATCATCAGACCAGAGTGAATATTTCCAGTTTGCTTAGTGATAGTAATGCCAGTGACAGTAATAATAACGGCAACGGTAGCGCCAATGGTAATGGTGAGCCTACTCCAAAGTCAAAAACAGAACCTGCTGGTGATACTTCTGCTACTCCTGCAACTGCAACACCAACTGGCAAAAGTTCGTCTCCTGATCATAGTAACAGCAATAGCAATGGCAACGGTGATACTAAAAGAAGAAGTTTAAGCAAGAAAAACAGTTCCGTTGAGCCATTGCCTGGCTCTCTTCCACCATCAGGAACATTCACCACTACCGATAGCAAGCCAAAAACTTTCAAATCTTCTGAACAGAAGCCAAAGCAGAGAAAATCGTCAAATATCAGCAGTAGCAAAAACCATGCCACGGGAGGAAGGTTCCATAAGTTGGATTTCAACAACAATTCCCACGTTGTTTCTCCTGCTTCATTAGTGGCACAACAATTACATCAACATCTGAATGAAAAAGCCACCAGTAAACTGAAACGTACTAATCAGACTTTAATAATCAGTGCAAAGCAGCATCATATTAAAAAAAAGGATGGCGAACCCCTTTGGCGGAGAGACATTCAGTATGAGTTTTTGAAAGAAGTTTTCTTGAACGATCAAAAAGTTTTTACAAACCCATACAGTAAAGAAACCGCTGCTTCTGATAATGACAGCGATAATGAGAGCGAAGGCGGTAGTGGAAGAGCAAATATCAATGGAAAGCTGAGTTTTTCTGATTTGTATATTGCTACTATGGCCCATTCACCAAAAACTTCCAAGGTGCTTAGGGACCGTTTACTCACAGACAAAGCGATGGCTGTGCCCGTAGCTATGGTTTCATTGCTTGTGAATGTTGGTCGTATGAATACTACCATTAATTTTGTACCAGAGATGAAATCCCAATTACGTACATATCATTCAATCCCGTCATTACAGCATGATAAGGCTCAAAATAACAAGATTTTACAAGATTCACCAAGATTGAAGAGTATATTGAAAAGTTGTTGCGAATATAAAGGTGAACCTACAAATTTTCAAGAGTTGTTTGAAACCACTAAATCACCACGCACTAATGTTATCAACATTATTTTCTTACTTTGCTCATTCGAACATTTGTTATTACAACACTTTGACGAATCTAATATTGAGAAAGATCTAAGTCGGACATTTATCACTGAAACCCCAATCAAAGATTTGAATCTTGATAACATTGATCTCACCAATCCACTGGATTCTCCATTCAACTGTATTTTCCTTAACTTCAAAACAACCCCACGTTCAAGAGCTAAAAGATTTTTGTGGCTATTGTACAATTACTTGGAAACTAGTCTTACTAAGGAAGAAATTTTACAGAATCCTTTTAAAGACAATGATCATCCATTGCTGATTCCGTTTTTGGAAGATGTTCCTGAAGGTGAAGAATTCGACATTGATCCTCCAGCTGAGCAAGAATATGCTCAATTGATGTTGGATCAAAGAAGAAATTTTCTTCGTGCAGATTGGAATAGTGAACCAGGTGATACTCCGCCACCAGCATCCTCGTCAACAACTGCATCTTCAGCAGATCATGCCAATGGCAGTGGTGCTGGTGGGAGTGGCGGGAATGCCGCAAAAGGAAATGGGCATGGTTCAAGGGGAACAAGAGGTGGTCGCGCTGCTGGTAATGCAAACAATCATGGAAGCACTAGAATCATTCCCAACATTGCGCCAAAGGGTGGAGTTGCTGGTGCTGGTGCTGGTGCTTCTGGATCTTCAGGAGACTTAACCACCAACGCTGTTAACAACACTTCTGGAGACGGTGAAGGCGATATTACAAATGTTAAGGATAAAGATGGTAAAGAGTTGAATAATGGTACAACCGCAGAATTAGCAGCGATTAGAAGAAGTGGGCGTGGTACTAAAAGCACCAACCGTGTTCTCAAGTTATCAAGAGCAGATAAACGGAAAATTGAGAACGGCAGCAGCAAAATTAAAGAATTCAAGCCCGAAGAAATCTATTATACAATATATGCTCAAAATAAACAGCGACACCGCAAGAAAAGACGTACTACCGGGAATGTGCTGTTAGTGAATCATTTACTAAAATCAGGAGAATTAATCATGGAAGAAGAAATAGTCACTCCAGAAGTTGATCATGCTGCTATTGATCAAACTGCTGATAGTCAGTCAGCTGCAGGAACGGGATCAAGTGGTGGTGCGGAAATTGTTGAGAATGAGACTATGACCGGCAAATCAAATGGGACCAAAAGACAACAACAGCAACACGTTGCAGCAATAGCTAATGCTACTGCCGGGGTAGTAACCGCTGCTGATAATGCTGGAAAAGGATATAATGATTTTGGAGAATTTGCAAGCAGTTGTGTTAAAGCATATAGAGCATCAAGGGCAAATTATGAAAGACTGTACATTTTGAAAACCGACTTACAAGCTGATATTGAAAGAGGACAAGAAGGAAAAGCAAATGGAAATACCGGTGATGTTGATGTCGGTGCTGATGCTGCTGGTGAGGTGAGTGTTTCTGGGTCAGTTTGTCCGGTAAAAGTGGAATTTGCTACCGATGGACTCAAACTTACGCGATTTTCGATTGATGTTTGATTATCTGCTTGACCTGTGCTTCTAAGGTTGGTTGATTTATAGGAGTAATTTTTTTTTCACGGTAATATTTTAACTAATGTGGCATGATAAGTTATTCGATTTTTTTTATCTCTATCCTATTTCGATTTACCTATTTTTTTTTTGAATTTTCGGAATCCTTTTGTTATTTATTGATGTATTTTAACCTTTTATTTTATTTTCTTTATTTTCTTTATTTTCTTTATGTTAACTTTATAACTAATGTACATTATTGTTTCCAATTCTGTCCTGTCAGATTTTTGTCCCCATTGTTAGCGATTTAAATATGATAGAATATCTTGATCTAGGCTGCTAAGACTATTGAAAAAGTACTTAATCAATCATGTCAAACATTAATCTCAAAGTGTTATGTGCTGTCCGATATTCAAATGTGCAAAGTTATTGACACCAAAGAAGGAACTCATATGGGAAATATATTGAAACTTATCAGCAGAATGAGAAGTATGTGCGTATATTATATAGTAGAGCGGATTTCCAACGGAAATTATAACATCTTTTATAATTTTCAAATTTGTTTCTGTAGCAGAGCTGAGATTCTAGCAAGCTGGAGATTGGAAGAAGTGTTATTGTTCCGTGAATGTGGCTTTCGAAATACATATCGGTTTGTGACAGTAGGCATAAAACCATGGTTTGCAGTCAGTCAACAGGCCAAAAAGGCAATATTGTTGATATTCATTCATCTTTCTACTTTTGAGCTTTTTAGCGATGCAATGTATACGTGTATATGTAATTTTATTTTGCAATTTTAAAACACGGTGAATCGCAAGAGAGCTCTCTTTTCCTATAAAAAAATTGATCTGATCTCATGGGTGTATATATGCAGCATACTAGAATTTCAGTACCTACTGATTTTTGTCTGGTCTGAGTGTCTCGATTACTTCTCTTTTCAGTTTTATCTCTCGAATGCATTCAATTCGACCTCAAGTTTTTTTTATTAAGCAAGTAAATCCTCTGCTTTTATTAAAATAAAGCATTATTTAGGGTATGTATTTTGAAGTACTATTGAAATCAATTTACAAGAATTGTTATTTCACATACAGTCTTCCGGCCTCCTCTTCTTTAACCAGGAGACACACAGCACACAAGAGCACATAAAACGCAATGTTCCACCACTAAACATCAATTTTGTGTTTTTCTTTCCTTTTTTTTTTTTGGAGTATGAGTCAGGTAGTGTTCTTGAGCATAAGCCTTTATATATCGACTATATAATAGAAAAATTACCTCATGTTGAGAAGAGAAGGAGTCTCAGACCGGCACCCGGCACCGGAAAGACACCAAATGCGGAAACTAGATGCGTTGCTAATGCGTTTGCAAGTGAGCGACTGTTTTTCCCAAATGCTTTCTCTATTTACGCTCACAGGAAAGGGGGTCATGAACCGTGTTGTTCTATTGATGCCGGTATTGATCTACCATCATCATTTCATCGACAGTTGTTTATTTATTCTATAGTTGCTAGGGAACGTCTCCTTGTCATTATTTTTACACCAATTGAGTACAGCAATTGAACAAGGTAACGGATCAATTAATTTATCTCATTTTACATTGTGCCAACTACCATTCAGATCAAAAAGCAAGTACACGCACCTTCTCACCGAATAGATCCATCATGAAGGTTGATGAACATTACGCCCAAAACAGCTCCTGGAAGCCAGACCTTTTCAAAGGTAAAGTTGCCTTTGTCACCGGTGGCTCCGGCACCATTTGCAAAGTTCAAGCAAAGGCCCTAGTGGCCCTTGGTGCCGATGCTGCCATCATTGGCCGTAATAAGTCCAAAGCAGAAGAAGCAGCTCGTGAAATTGCCCAAGTTAGACCGGGGGCTAAAGTTATCGCATTTGGCAATGTCGACGTCAGATCAGTAGAATCTATTCTCAATGCAGTGAAGGCCACTGTTGCTCAACTAAAACGAATTGATTTTGTCGTTGCTGGTGCTGCTGGTAACTTCTTAGCTGATTTTAACCATTTGTCGTCAAATGCGTTCAAATCAGTTATTTCTATTGATTTACTTGGTGCTTATAATACCGTTAAAGCCACTTTTGACGAATTGAAAAAAACCAAAGGTTCTATCCTTTTTGTCTCTGCAACTTTACACTATACCGGAATCCCATTACAATCTCATGCCAGTGCTGCAAAAGCAGGCATTGATGCCCTTAGTAATGCTCTTGCCATTGAGTTTGGTCCACTTGGTATCAGAGTGAACGCAGTGGCTCCTGGCGCCATTGCTGGTAACGGCGGTGACAAAGATGGAGAAATCACAGACATTACCGAAGGCATGAAGCGTCTCAAAGGCGGCCCAGAAAAATTGAAAAGTTTGGCTAAAGATATTCCATTGCAGAGATTCGGTACCACCACGGACATTGCTGAAACTACAGTGTTTTTGTTTAGTCCGGCTGCCAGCTATGTTACTGGAGCAGTGCATGTGGTGGATGGAGCTCTTTGGCATGTTGGGTATCGTTGGGGCGATATTGATGCTAAGGGAATGGTTAAGTTGTTGTCTGATAAGCCAAAGTTGTAAGCTTTTAATGGTCAAAAATTCGAGACTCAAAAAGAAAGGGTATTTTTTTGTGTATGTGTTTATTTTTTTGCATTTGTTGCATTTTAGCGTTTAGAGATCAGTGATTAGTTATTTTATTGCTCTTGATGAGTTGTACCTGATACGATAATGCAATCTGCTTAGCGTTTGCTATGTTACCGCAAAAGATGTAAGTTTCTTTTATTGCATTGTGATTTGTGTGTATATAACTGCAATTTTGGCACAGTAAAGCAGCAATCATCCTTTTGTACGTACTGCGGACCATATATTCTCTCATAGCAGGTCTAAAGACGGTTTGGGGGTTTTTCAGCGCTGCTGTATTTTGCCAAATTTGACTGCTAATGATGATTATAATTACTCTGGTAAATTTGTGGCTGTGAGTGCAGACCCAGACAATGCTGAGATTAAGAAAGCCTGGTAGAAGAATTTAAAGAATCCTCAAAACAGTTACTATCATAAATTTTGAATAAAGAAACTAATTATGAAAGACAAAAAAAAAAAAAAAAAACATAATATACATGACATTTTTATGATACACAATCTAGAAGCAGCAAAATTAAAATGAAGCAAATAAAAATGAATATTTTTAGCAATAAAATAAAACAAAAAATAAAAAATAGAAAAAAAAAAATTAAAATAGAATGAAAAGTCATAGAAATAAAAAAATAAAACCACATCAAACAAATTCATAACTCGTAAATAGGTAACAAATAATGTAGGTTTGTTACTTGTGAAGAAATAAAAAAAAATTAAAAAAGCAAAGAAAACAAACATAAGGTACAAAGAAAAAAAAAAAAGTAAGCCAACAAATCTAATCATAACGTCATGATATGATCGTAATCCAACATTCAAAAAACTAAAAAATACAATAAAGAGAAAAAAAAAATTTTTTTCTCAAGCATAATCCATCGTAATTACTTCTTCTCGTTACGAAACTTGAGACCATTAAACTTTTTGCCAAATTTTTCCTTCAATGAAAACTTCCGCGTTCCTTTAATTTCTTCCCCATCAATCGTACCATGGTCATTACCGTTTCCACTGTCATCACTATCAGTGCTACCATTACTTCCATTAGACCCATTACTACCATTAGACTCAACTGAATGAGAATCGTC